>CESM01236565.1_pt1 | contig 31981 bp, 28 predicted proteins | sample 361421 | NCBI WGS metagenome assembly CESM01 (sample SAMEA2622219, study PRJEB7988) | marine metagenome | isolation source: saline water (ENVO:00002010), including | reverse complement strand
AAAACATCCTCAAAAGAGGTCTGCAAATGTATTAAAGTTTTTTGTATTATAAACAAAAAACAATATAAATTTTAGAATTGCCCAAATACTTCTAGTAAATATTAAATTTTTCCTTTGGATTTAAGGACTTGTTTTCTTATTGCTTGAATAGCTAGATCAACTGATTGTTCAAATGTGTCACACTGTTTCTTTGCAAAATACTCTGATTTAGAAGAATGAATCCTAATCTCAGTCATTTTATTTTCATAAGACTCTAAACGTTCTAATTTTAAAAAAATATCTGCTTTAATTAAATTATAATCTAAAGATGATAATTTATTCATTTTTTTGTTAATAAACTGTTTAAGATCTAAAGCTGCAGAGAAATTAATTGATTGAATTTGTATTTTCATATTTTTTTTTTACGCTCTTGGATGAGCTTGTTTATGTATATTTTTTAATCTATCGATCGAATTATGAGTATAAATTTGAGTTGCACTCAAGTTAGAATGCCCTAAAATTTCTTTAATAGCATTGATATCAGCTCCATTATTTAACATATGAGTAGCAAAAGTGTGTCTTAGTACATGAGGGCTCTTCTTATCAATTGTAGAAACCCTATTTAGATATTTATTAACAATTTTATACACCTGAGAATTTGATAGTTTTTTCTTTTTATTGTTAACGAATATATATTCTTCTATATTGTATTTCTGAGTGAAATAATCGATAGAATTAGAAAGCCTTAATGAAATTGGAATTATTCGTTCTTTATTTCTTTTCCCTAAAACTTTCAAATTATTTCTTTCTTTATCAAAATTATTTTTTTTTAGTGATAATAGCTCAGACAATCTAATACCTGTCATATAAAATATATCTATAATTAATCTATCTCTATCTCCATGGAATGTATTTGGAAAACTAATCTCAGAAAGTAATTTTTTCATGTCGATTTTTTCCACAAAAACAGGTAACTTTTTAGAACTTTTGGGAGATATTATCTTTCTAGTTGGATTCTCATAAATTAAATTTTCTTGCAACATATATTTGAAGTAACTCTTAAGTGTTGTAATCTTTCTGTTAACCGACCTACTAGTAATCCCAAATTCTAACATTGATGAAATCCAACTTCTAATCAAATGATGTGAAATTTCTTTAGGGTCCTGCAAATTATATTCAATAGATAAAAATAAAAAAAATTGATTCAAATCAGTCTCATAGGACAAAATTGTATGCTTAGAATATCTCTTCTCAAATTTTAAAAATTTTATAAAGTTATCAATACGCATAAAAAAAACCTTTTTATATAGATACGAATATACTATAAAAAAGGTTATTTATATTAAATTATCTGAATCTATTCAGATTCTCTCAAAACTTTTGCTGAATATGCTGCTTTTTGTTTCTGAATTCTTAATCGTTGAGATTTCTTTACATACTCTTTTCTAGATCTTATTTCTTTAAGCTTACCTGTTTTCATAAACTTTTTCTTAAATCTCTTCAAAGCTCTATCAATAACTTCTCCTTCTTTTACCGGTATTACAATCATATTTTTTTATTTTGGTCTGCAAATATATAAAAGATTTTCATAGAAAAAATTTATTTAATTATTTGTTTATATATAACCATTTTCTGAATCTCTGATGTCCCTTCTCCAATTGTACATAATTTAGAGTCTCTATAATATCTCTCTACTGGAAAATCCTTTGTATAACCATAACCTCCAAAAATCTGCACAGCATCATTGGATACTTTAACAGCAACTTCAGAAGAAAAGTATTTAGACATAGCTCCTTCCAAAGTCATTTTATCCCCTCTATTCTTTAAATTACATGCGTTATAAATTAAAAGTTCTGAAGCTTCAATTTGTATAGACATGTCAGCTAATTTAAAAGCTATAGCCTGAAATTGAGAAATAGGTTTTCCAAACTGATTCCTTTCTTTTGAATATTTTAATGCTGAACGATATGCTCCTTTAGCTATGCCTAATGACAATGCTGCAATAGATATCCTTCCTCCATCCAATACTTTCATTGCTTGAATAAATCCATCACCAACATCCCCAATTATATTATCACTATGAACTCTACAATTATCAAAAATAAGTTCAGCAGTTTCTGAAGCTCTCATCCCAAGTTTGTCCTCTTTTTTTCCATAAGAAAAACCTTCTGTTCCTTTTTCAATAACGAAAGATGTCATTCCATGAGAATCTCCCTTTTTTCCAGTACGGACAATCACTACAGCTATATTTCCAGAAATAGCATGAGTAATAAAGTTTTTTGATCCATTTATGATCCAATAATCTCCATCTTTAACTGCAGTAGTTGACATTCCACCAGCGTCTGAACCTGTATTATGTTCTGTAAGTCCCCAGGCTCCTATCCATTCAGCAGATGATAATTTTGGCAACCATTTTTTCTTTTGTTCTTCATTTCCGAATTGTAAAATATGTCCTGTACATAATGAATTATGTGCAGCCATAGATAATCCAATAGAAGGATCTAAAATTGATAACTCTTCAATAGCAGTAACATATTCTAAATAAGAAAATCCAGAACCCCCATACTTTTCAGGTACAAGAACTCCCATAAGACCTAAATCTCCTAATTTTTTAAACACTTCTATTGGAAAAATCTGCTTATCATCCCATTCTCTTACATTTGGCGTAATTTCACTTTTACCAAAAGTTTTGACCATATCAGCTATCATTCGCTGATTCTCATTATAACTAAAATCCATACTAGTAAGTTTTTAAACTAATTATATTTTTTGAATATTTTTTTAATTTATCAGAACCATTTAAAAATCCCAACTCAATAATAAATGTAAATCCAATTACATTTGCTTGACATAATTTTATTAACTCCGCACTTGCACTTGCAGTACCTCCTGTTGCTAAAAGATCATCATGAACTAGAATATTCCAACCTTTTTGAACATCTTTCTCATGTATTTCAATCTCAGAGGCCCCATACTCTAAATCATATTTATACTTTTTAGTATCACATGGTAATTTTCCAGATTTTCTAATAGGAATAAAAGGAATATTTAATCTGTTTGCTAATAAAAAACCATATAAAAAACCTCTACTCTCAATACCAGCAATAGCATCAATTTTTAATTTAGAAGTTTCTATGATAAATTCATCAATAATCTTATCGGAAACTTCCTTATTCATTAATAATGTGGTAATATCCTTAAAAACTATTCCTTTTTTAGGAAAATCTACTACATCTCTAATCAATTTGTCAATTTCTACACTAATCATTAATCATCTATTTTTTTGACTTCGTAATAGCTGTTAAATAATTACTAAGTTCCTTCTTAACTACTGGAAATAAAAAGAATAAACCAATCATATTTGGAAAAATCATAGCAAAGATCATCGCATCAGAAAAATCCCATATTGAAGACATACTTGAAGCTGCTCCTATTACAATAAATAATAAAAATAATATCTTATAAGTAAGATCTGCATAATAACCTCTACCAAAAATAAACTTCCAAGATTGTAAACCATAATATGACCATGAAATCATAGTTGAAACTGCAAATAATACTACAGCTATAGTTAAGAATATATTAGAAAAAGGAATGTATTGTGCAAATGCTTTAGATGTAATTCCCGCACCTTCATAACCAACACCATCAATATAAACCATTCCGTCCAAACTTCCATATTCAAAATATCCTCCGAAATTAAAAATAATAATAACTAAAGCTGTCATTGTACATATAATAACTGTATCAATAAATGGCTCCAATAATGCAACTAAACCTTCTGATGCAGAGTATTTTGTTTTAACAGCTGAGTGAGCTATTGAAGCTGAACCAGCACCAGCTTCATTTGAAAAGGCTGCTCTCTTAAATCCAACTAGCAGGACCCCTATAACACTACCAACACCAATTGCTGTAGGATTAAAAGCTTCAATAATAATTAAATTAAGAGCATCATCAATTAATGAAAAATTAGATAATATGATATATAAACATGCTAATAAATACATAACAGCCATTACAGGAACTACTTTCTCTGTAACTTTAGCAATTCTCTTAATTCCTCCAATAATAATAACCCCTACAATAATAGCAATAACAACTCCTATAACTGCACCAGCAGCATTACCATCTAAACCCATTAAATCTTTTAATACTATTGTAGCTTGATTTGATTGTGCTGCATTACCACCTCCAAATGAACCTCCAATACAAAATATAGCAAATAACACTGCAGCAATTTTTCCAAAAAATTTAAAACCACGATCTTTCAATCCTTTACTAATATAATACATAGGACCACCATAAACTGTGCCATCTTCACCAACATCACGATATTGAACTCCAAGGGTACATTCAACAAATTTTGTAGACATACCTAATAAACCACATATAATCATCCAAAATGTGGCTCCTGGCCCTCCAAGAGCAATTGCTAAAGCAACACCTGCAATGTTACCATTTCCTACAGTTCCTGACACCGCAGTAGCAAGTGCTTGAAAATGACTCACCTCACCATGCTTACTCTCATCCTTAATTGTATCTTTTATATCATTTTGAATTTGCGTGTTTTCTAAATCATCATATTTTCCTCTTACAGTATTAACAGCTATTTTGAAATATCTAATATTTGGGAAAACAAAATATATAGTAAAAAAGATAGCACTAAAAACAAGTAAAATCAATACAAATGGTATGTCAAATACTTTAAAAAAAACGAGGTTACTAAAAAAATTAGATATTGGAGCAAATGCATCATCTATTTTCTGATCAATACCCTCTGCATTTGATAAAATTGGTAGTAAGGTAAATAATAATATTTTTTTCATTTTAATCAATTTAATTGTTTATCTATTATACTTAGACCTTCCTTAAAGGAATGCGGATTATATCCCAATTCTTTAATAGATTTTTGTAAATAAAATCCTGATTTTCTTGGTCTTTTAGCTTTTTGATCCAAAGTATCACTTGTAATTCTATGTAAATTATTAGTTGAATATCCATAATAATCAGCTATCTCTTTTACCATTTTATAAATACTCATTATCTCTTTTCCAGAAACATGAAATATCCCATATTTTTTTCTTGTAAAACAAAGAACACACGCTTCAGCTAAATCTTCTGCTAATGTAGGTGACCTAAAATGATCATCAATTATATGTAAAGGATCTCCATTTTCTAAAGCTTTCTTTGCCCAAACAACAATATTTCCTTTTGATAAATTTTCAGCGACTCCGTACACAACTATAGTTCTAATAATAGTCCATTTAATATCTGAATTTAATAAAATATTCTCTGACTTAAGCTTAGACAACCCATAATAAGAGAGAGGATTTGGAATATCATCTTCAGAATAGGGTCCATTGTTTCCATCAAATATAAAATCAGTTGAGATATGAATAAAATGTGATTTTAATTTCTTAGATATTCTTAACAAGTTTTCTACTGATTTAACGTTAATGAGATCACATTCTTCTATATTATCTTCACATTTGTCAACATTAGTCATTGCAGCTGTATTAATAATTATATCTGGTTTTTCAGAAAACAAAACTTTTTCAACAATTGAAAAGTTTGAAATATCTAATGATATATACTTATAACCAGATTTAATAGTAACCCTATTTTCTCCTCTAGATGTTGCAATAAGACTTATAGAATCTACTTCCCTAAGTCTGTGAATAATTTTCTGTCCCAACAAACCATTACTTCCAGTGATCAAGACTTTCATATTATAATTTTTTACAAAAAAAACACGAACTCATCTGATATTAATTATTTTAATAACTTACCTTTTAAATCCCTTAATTCATCAATTATCTTTTCCTCTAAAGAAAATATAGATTCTTCCATATTTAAAATTTGTTTTTCCAATTCTAATATCGAATCTTGTTTTTTCTTAGCTTTTTGAATATCTATAATTAACCATGCAAACGCTGCAACTTCAATGATTAATAATATAATTGTTAATATAATTTGTATTCTTTCCATTAACTATAGATCAAAAACACTTTTTCTTTTATACTTGTAATGATTCCTTATTTTCAAAATAGAAACCATAAATAAATATATAATTATTGTAAAACTATTAGCGAAAACACCATAAATAAAAAACAATCTTATTAAAGAGGATCTTACTCCAATTTTATTTGCCATCCATGAAGTCACCCCAAAAAAGTCTTTTCTAAATAATAGTTCTACTAAATTCATAAATTTTATATTAGATTGCAATTTAATAATTTTTTTATTCCATTTACACTAAATTTATTTAAATTTTGGATCTAATTATTATTAAATTTACACCAAATTATGTTTTTTATTTTATCAAAATTATTATTATTCTTATTGAAACCTATTATATGGTTGTTAATATTTATCATTCTCTCTATAATTTACAGAAAGAATAAAATAAATATTTTAATATCAATATTTATATTAATGTTTTTTGGTAACAAATTAATTATTGACTCATTATATCAACTATGGGAAAAAGATATTATTCAAAATCAAACATTACAAAATAATTATGATTATGGCATTGTTCTTGGAGGTTTCTCAAGTTTTGATCACAAAAAGAATAGAGTCCAATTCAATAAATCTGGAGACAGATTGTTCTCAGCAGTTGAATTATATAAAAGAAATGTAATAAATAAAATTATAATATCTGGAGGTAATGGCAATTTAATTAATAATGGATATAAAGAATCTATATGGATAAAAGATTATTTATTAAAAATTGGTATAAAAGAGCAAGACATACTAATTGATTCTAATTCTAGAAATACATGGGAAAATGCAAAAGAAACTTATGAATTAATAAAAAACATGAATAACTTGAAAATATTATTAATTACTTCATCATGGCATATGAAAAGAGCTAAATTCTGTTTTGAAAAAAATTATATGAAACCCGATACATACTGTACAGGTTATACTTTTAATAATAATACTATGGTGATTAATTATATATTACCTCAATCAGAATCATTTGAGAAATGGGAATGTATTTTGAAAGAGATTATAGGAATTATTGTATATAATTTAAAATATTAAATTCCTCTTTTTGAGAGCAGAACATCCATTTTTCTTTGAATTTGAAGAGCTGATTCTCTAGATTTTTTATGAAAATCTTTTCCTTCACCAGCATAAATAATACCTCTAGATGAATTAACAAGTAGTCCACATTCATCATTCATGCCATATTTAGCAAAATCCTCTAATTCACCTCCTTGGTGCCCTATTCCTGGTACTAATAAAAAATGACTTGGAATTATTCTCCTTATTTTAATAAAGAAATCAGATCTTGTTGCTCCAACAACATACATTATATTATTATCTGTTCCCCAATTCTTAGTAATCTCTAAAATATGTTCAAAAATAAATTTATCTCTATCACTCTTAATCCTTTGAAAATCAGAACTTCCTTCGTTAGATGTCAACGCTAAAATAATTGCCCATTTATCCTTAATAGATAAAAATGGTTTTACAGAATCAGCACCCATAAATGGATTTACAGTTAATGAATCAAAATCCATATTTTCTAAAAAAGTTTTTGCGTACATTTTTGAGGTGTTTCCAATATCACCTCTTTTAGCATCAGCTATAGTAAAGATCTCTTTTGGTATATAATTAAGTGTTTTATTTAATGATTTCCATCCATTTACTCCCAATGATTCATAGAATGCTATATTTGGTTTATATGCAACACACAAATCTTTAGTCTCATCTATAATTCTTTTATTAAATTCAAATATAGGATCTTCAAATTCTAAGAGATGAGATGGTATCTTATTGATATCAGTATCTAATCCAATACATAAAAAAGATCTCTTTAATTTTATTTGTTTTATAAGATTTTCTCTATCCATTATAAATTTTTATTTAGAGACCCCTCCTTTAAGTTTTTCTGCATTCTCTGCTATTTGTAATTCATCTATAAATTCTTGAATATCTCCACTCATAGTAGACTGTAGATTATATTTTGTTAAACTAATTCTGTGTTCTGTAACTCTTCCTTGGGGATAATTGTAAGTTCTAATTTTAGCCGATCTATCACCTGAAGAAACCATAGTTTTTCTGTGTTTAGCATCTTCATCTAGTTTCTTCTGTAATTCCATCTCATATATTCTTGTTCTAAGAACTTTTAACGCTTTGTCATAATTCTTATGTTGAGATTTCTGATCCTGACATTGAGCTACAATCCCAGTAGGTGTATGTGTTAGTCTTACAGCAGAGTAAGTAGTGTTTACAGATTGACCTCCAGGGCCCGAAGAACAGTATGTATCCTTTCTAATATCAGCAGGGTTCAATTCTATATCAAACTCTTCAGCCTCAGGTAAAACAATTACTGTTGCTGCAGAAGTATGAACTCTTCCTTGCGTTTCTGTTTGTGGAACCCTCTGAACTCTATGAACTCCAGATTCAAATTTCAACTGTCCGTACACAGAATCTCCACTAATATTAAATATTATCTCTTTATAACCTCCTGATGTTCCTTCTGCTATATCAACTAATTCAATTTTCCATCCTTGATTAGAAGCATAAGATGTATACATTCTATATAAATCTCCAGCAAAAATACTAGCTTCATCACCTCCAGTTCCAGCTCTAATTTCCATAACTGCATTCTTAGAATCTTCAGGATCTTTAGGGATTAATAAAACTTTAATCTCCTCATCCATAATTTCTTTTCTTTTAGTAAGATCTTCTAATTCTAATTTCGCCATATCTCTCATTTCTTCATCTGCTTCATCTTGCAATATTTGCTTAGAAGATGATATGTTTGAAATAATATTTTTATAATCATGGAAAGCTTTAACAATTGGTTCAAGATCCTTATATTCTTTATTTAATTGAACATAAATTTTCATATCATTCATAGCTTCCGGAGATGATATTTTTATCTCAACCTCTTGATATCTTTTATATATTGCCTCTAACTTATCTAACATAACTAATATTCAAAAACTCCATATTTAGATTTAATACTTAATTTTTCACCATCATATTTATCTACTCTACCAATTATTTTAGCATCTACATTAAAAGATTTTGAAATAAGGATTATATCTTCTGCAATCTCTTCAGAAACATATAGTTCCATTCTATGACCCATATTAAAAACCTTATACATCTCTTTCCAATCAGTAGATGATTCATTCTGTATCATTTTAAATAATGGTGGTATCTTAAACATATTATCCTTAATAACATGTACATTTTTCACGAAATGCAAGACTTTCGTTTGAGCTCCACCACTACAATGTATTATTCCATCAATCTTATTCCTGTATATCTCAATGATTTTTCTCATTATTGGCGCGTATGTCCTGGTAGGAGACAAAACTAATTTACCAATATCTAATCCATTTAATTTTTCTGTTAGCTTCTTAGTACCTGTATAAATTAAATTTTCTGGCATAGATGGATCATAACTTTCAGGATACTTCTTAGAAAGAATTTTTGAAAATATATCGTGACGTGCCGATGTAAGACCATTAGAACCCATTCCTCCATTATACTCATCCTCATAACTTGCTTGTCCAAATGAAGACAATCCAACTATTAAATTTCCAGGCTTAATATTAGAATTGTCAATAATTTTATCTCTCTTAATTCTAGCTACTACGGTAGAATCTACTATAATAGTTCTAACAATATCTCCAACATCAGCTGTTTCACCACCAGTTGAAATTATATTAACACCATATTTTTTATATTCATCAATCAAATCTTCAGTTCCATTAATAATAGAAGAAATAACATCTCCACTTATGAGATTCTTATTTCTACCAATAGTTGATGACATTAAAATATTATCTGTAACTCCGACACATAGTAAATCATCAATATTCATAATTAATGCGTCTTGAGCTATACCTTTCCATACAGACAAATCTCCAGTCTCTTTCCAGTACATATAAGCTAATGAAGATTTTGTTCCTGCTCCATCAGCATGCATTACAACACAATATTCATTATTTCCCGTTAAATAATCAGGTACTATTTTGCAAAAAGCATTTGGAAACAATCCTTTATCTAAATTTTTTATGGCATTATGAACATCTTCTTTATCTGCAGAAACACCTCTATTAATATATCTATTCTGTTTCATATCATTATTAAAAAAAAAGCATCCAAATGGATGCTTTTAATTATTTTATAAAATAACTAATTTGTAACAATTATAAATCTTGTACTTGCTTCATTACCATCTTCTAAATCATAAGTTCCCGAATAAGGAGTGGCATCAGTAGATCCATCAAAATTACCTGCTACTACTCTATAAACTCCAGGAATAAGAATTATTGATACTTTAGATCTTGGAGAGATTGATTTATTTCCATTAATTATACCATTATAATAAATTGTCATTGGATAATCTGTGTCATTTTCAACATCCCAAATAAAATCTGCTGTTTGATTTTTAGATGCAATTTGATTTATTTGCGGAAAATTTGAAATACTATTTTTAAATAATCTTTCAAAATCTGGATCATATGATTGACTAATTACATTAAATGTAGTTCTTCTGTTTAACTGATGAGATATCTCTTTGTGCTTTTGTTTCTTCAAATCGTTAATAAAACTTTCAGTTAAAATTTGTCCTTCCTTAAATATTCTTTTCTTAAATAATCCGTACCTTTTTAATGTTTCTTCATCGTCTTTTGTTATCACATAAGGACTTGATTCTCCTTTTCCATTAGAAATCAATCTATCAGAAGAAATTCCTTTGGAGATCAAATATGACACACAAATATCAGCTCTTTTTTGGGATAATTCTTTATTTGATAATTCATCTCCTCTAAAATCAGTATGAGAGTTTAATTGTATAACAATCTCTGGATTTTCATTCATAATTTCATAAACTTTATCTAAGTCTATCAGCGAACTATCACGAAGATCCCATTTTGCAAAATCATAAAATATCCTTGGAAGTATAATATCTTTGAATATAGGTGTTAGTTCTACATTTTCTATGAAATTTTTATCAGATTTCTCTCCAACTGTTGTAATAGAAAAATCCTTATCTAAATAACCATTTTTACTAACTACTATATCATATGATGTTAGCGTATTTAATTCAAACTGATAATTTCCATTTTCACCAATAATAAATTCTATCGCAGTGCTATCATCTCCAACTAATTTAACACTTGAACCTATTAAAAAATCTCCTGTTTTAATATCTGTAATGTTTCCAGACAATGTGAATGATGGAGGAATAAATTCAAAAGAATATATATTGTCCGAACCATTTGTCTTTTTATTGATACCATCATTATCAATCCATGATCTTCTATTTGAAGTAAAATAACCACGCTCACTATTACTTTCTACAATCCATCCAAAGTCATCTGCAGATGAGTTGATTGGATATTTTAAGCTAATTGATTTTACATATTGACCATTTTCTCCTAAATCTGCTTTATAGATATCTAGACCACCCATTCCTATATGACCATCAGATGAGAAATATAATGTACCGTTGCTTCTCAAAAATGGAAACATTTCATCGCCTCCTGTGTTTATAGCTGGTCCTAGATTTGCTGGTTCAGACCATTGATCTCGAGCGATCTTATAAACTAACCATAAATCTTTACCACCATAACCTCCATCCATTTCAGCTGAAAAAATAATTTGAGTTTCATCAGGTGATATAGTAGGATGACCAATTGTAGTATTAGAATCTACTTTTATTTGCAACTTCTTTAAAGGACCCCAATTCTTTCCCTCCATCATAGAAATTGAAATCTCACATCCAAGTGATTTTTTGTTCTCAGACTGACAAGTTGTAAAAAACATTGTTGTCCCATTCCGATTCAAACACAAAGTACCCTCATGATGATCGGTATTTACAGGTTCATTTACAGCAATTGGCTCACTCCATTTTCCTTTTCTACTAAGATTAGAATAATATATGTCTGTAAAAAACTCACCTGACCTCTGATCTATTTTATTATTGGAAGACCCTTCTCTTGAAGATACAAAATAAATTTTTGAATAATCCTTATTTCCATATGCAGGAGAAAAATCATTCCATTTTGAAGAAAAAGCATTCACTTTACTAATTTTATATTGGGTAGGTGAATTTAACCACTCTATAGCCATTTCACAGGATTTTATTCCTTTTTGAGCTATAATGTCTGTAGGAACTTTCTTATAATATCTATTGAAATTCAAAAGGGCAGCCTCATAATTTCCTAATATCATTAACATCTCAGCTAATCTTAAAAGTCCGATTGGATTCCCATTATCATACTCAGCTTTAATAGACTTTTTATAAAAATTAGCTGCTTTTTTGTATTTTCCAATTAACCTATAACATTCACCCTGTCTAAATAAAATTTCAGCCTTTATCATTTTATTCTTTGTCTTCTTGAATGCTTTTTTATAGAGCTCTGAAGCTTCAAAATACATTTCATTATTAAATGCATCATCTGCTTTATTTGTTACTCTATTTTTTCTTTGAGCTTCTAAATTTGTGCTAAAAACTAAAAGAAGAATCAAACTAAATATTATAAGTCTAAAATTGATTTTCATTACTAATTATTTTTTAATTCCTGCTAAAGTAAGGAATAATTTGTAAAATACTTATAAATAGGATATTGTAATTTCTAAAATGATAAAAATTAAATTTTAGATGACTTAACTGTTTTTACAATTCTTGCTGCAATTTTATAAGGGTCACCGTTTGAAGCAGGTCTTCTATCTTCTAACCATCCTTTCCATCCTTTCTCAACTGTTATAATAGGTATTCTTATAGAAGCTCCTCTATCAGATATGCCGTAACTAAAATCATGAATCGATGCAGTCTCATGCTTTCCTGTAAGTCTTTGATCATTGAATTCTCCATATACTTCAATATGCTTATCTGCAACTGGTCTAAAAGCTTCACAAATTTTTTCATATGTATCCCTAGAACCACATTCTCTTAAAACAGAATTAGAAAAGTTAGCATGCATTCCTGATCCATTCCAATCCCCCTTTATAGGCTTTGGATGATACTCAATATAATATCCATATTCTTCAGTTAATCTATCTAATAAATATCTAGAAATCCAAAGTTCATCACCAGCTTTTTTAGCTCCCTTTGCAAATAATTGAAATTCCCACTGGCCACAAGCTACTTCTTGGTTAATACCTTCAAAATTAATACCAGCCTCAATACACAAATCTGCGTGCTCCTCAACAAAAAGTCTACCATGAGTATTCTTACCTCCAACTGAACAATAATATAAACCCTGAGGTCCAGGATATCCTCCTAATGGAAATCCTAATGGAAGTTGAGTGTCAACATCCATTATAAAATATTCCTGTTCAAAACCAAACCAAAAATCATTATCATTATCATCAATTGTAGCTCTAGCATTTGATTCATGCGGAGTTCCATCAGCATTAAGAACTTCAGTCATTACCAAATATCCATTTACTCTTTGTGGATCCGGATATATAGCAACTGGCTTTAATAAACAATCTGAAGAATTTCCTTCAGCCTGTTTTGTTGAAGAACCATCGAATGACCAAACTGGGCAATCTTTTAATTTTCCAGAAAAATCTTCTAATACTTTGGTTTTACTTCTCATATTTTGAGTTGGAAAATAACCATCTAACCATATATATTCTAATTTTGATTTCATTGTTAATGTCTTTTAAATTTTTTCTCAAATTAGAGCAAATATAATTGAAAATAAACATGAAATATTACTATTTATTACAACAGAAATCTAATATTTATTAACAGTTTGTTAAATTAATATATAATGAAAATGTAAAATACATAAAATACTAAAAGAAAAAAACCTTGAATTCTACCTAATGAATTCTTGTTGTAAAAGTAAATAAAAAAACCAAGTAAAAGCATTGAGCAAATCATCCAAATTAAATCAAGTAAAATGTTTTTATCAATTAATTCAATTGGTGAAACAATAGAAGTTATTCCTATAACTGCTAAAATGTTAAATATATTCGATCCTATTAAATTGCCAATTGCTAAATTAGAGTGCTTTTTTATCGCTGCAACAATTGAAGTTGCCAATTCAGGAATTGATGTGCCGAAAGCTACTATACTAATAGAAATCAACCTCTCTGAAATATTGTATAATTCAGCAATTCTTTCAACTCCATTTATTAAAAAATTTGATCCAAATGATAATAAAAAAACACCCAGTGTTAGATTAAATAATGTTAAAAATATTGATTCATTACTATGTTTTTCTTTGAATTCTGTTCCCATAAAATTATTATAATTTCTTTTGGATGATTTTATCAAATAATAAATAAAAATCCCTAAGAATATCACAAATAAAATTCCAATAAATATATTAATAACACATAAATAATATAAAAGCAATGAAAAAATTATCGTTGAAAAAATCATTACTGGAAAATTCAAAGTTAAAGTTTGTTTAGTAATATTTATTCTCGTGAGAATAGATGTTATTCCTAAAACTAGAGTTATATTGGCTATATTAGATCCTATTACATTTCCTAAAGTAATATCATCTAAAGATTGTAAAGTAGATTGTATACTTATAAATAATTCAGGTGCAGAAGTAGCGAAAGAAACAACAGTTAAACCTATAACTAACTCCGAAATCCTAAATCTCAACGATAATCCAACAGAGCTTCTTACTAGTAATTCTCCTCCATAAAACAACATAAAGAAACTAGTTATAAAAAGAATATCATCCATGGTTATCAGTATCTATTTCTTGTTGGATTTCTTTGGAACTATCTTTGATTTCCCTCTTGATCTCATTTGAAGCATCTTTAACTTCCCTAACCATTCTTCCTAATCCTTTCGCTATTTCTGGAATTTTTTCAGATCCAAATAACATAACGATAAATAAAATTATAAAAAAAATCTCTGAGCTACTAATAAATAATATCATAATACAAAAATAAAAAAGCACTTATAAGTAAAATAGGGCTTTGTTCAAAAATATTCAAATTAAAATTATTTGATTTTCTTTCTCTTAATAGTATCAACCATTATTGGAGAAGCTACAAATATAGATGAATAAGTTCCAACTAAAACACCAATCATTAATGCAAACATAAATCCTTTAATAGCTTCTCCACCAAAAATAAATATTACCAATAAAACTACTAAAGTTGTTAAGGATGTATTAACTGTTCTGCTTAATGTAGAATTAAGTGATTGATTAATTATCTCATAAACTTCTTTCTTTTTATAGTTATCCATATATTCCCTAACTCTATCAAATACTACTACAGTATCATTCAAAGAATATCCTATTATTGTTAAAATAGCTGCGATAAAAGCTTGATCTATCTCTAAAGAAAATGGCATTATCCCATGTAAAATAGAAAAAACTGATAACACCAATAATACATCGTGAAAAACAGCAACAACAGCTCCTAAACTAAATTGCCATCTTCTAAATCTTACTAAGATATATAAGAAAATGATAATCAAAGAAAATATAATTGACCAAAGTGCCGAATCTCTAATATCGTCTGCAATAGTAGCCTTAACAGCCTCATTTCCTTCAATATTAACTTTAGAAATTTCAGATAATATTCTCACAACATCTACATCTGTAACATTAGTGTTTTTTGTGGAGATCCTATAGTTACTTCCAGTTTTAAATTCTAACTTTGATTTATCAGTAATATTATAATTAATGGCACTTAATCCTAAGTCACTTTCTGATTCTAATAAATCTCTAATTTCAGAAATAGAAACCTCTTCCTCTAAATTAACTATATATGTATTTCCTCCCTCAAAGTCAATCCCAAGATTCAATCCTCTAGTAGACAAAGAATAAGTTCCTAAAATAATTAAAATACTAGAAAAGATATAAAAAATCTTTCTCTTTCCAATGAAATCAATATTTAAATTTTTGAATGCTCCATCAGTAATTCTTGTAGAAAAAGATATTAACTTAGATTTATCTAATCTATATGAAATAATTAATCTTGTAATAAATATTGCAGAAAATAATGATGTTATAATACCTATTATTAATGTAGTAGCAAAACCTTTGATAGGTCCAGTTCCAAAAGAAAATAATATAATACCTGTCAACAAAGTTGTAACATTTGCATCTATAATTGAAGAATAAGCTGACTTATAACCATCGTTTATTGCAAGTCTAAGTCCTTTTCCATTAGAAAGCTCTTCCCTAATTCTCTCATAAATTAGGACATTTGCATCAACTGACATCCCAATAGTTAAAACTATACCTGCAATTCCAGGAAGTGTCAATACCGCTCCCAATGAGGAGAGAACTCCAAATATGAAAAATATATTTGTAATAAGGGCAATATTTGATACTAACCCACCTCCATAATAATAAAATATCATATAAATGAATACAAATATAAGAGCAATCATAAAAGATTTTAAACCCGAATCAATAGAATCCTGACCTAAAGAAGGACCTATTATAGCTTCTCTAGTAATTTCTGCTTTTGCTGGCAATTTACCCGACTTCAATACATTTGCTAAATCTTTTCCTTCATTGATATCAAAGTCTCCAGAAATTTGGGACCTCCCGTTAGGAATTTCTTCATTAACAGTAGGATAAGATTTCACATAACCATCTAATACAATCGCAATACTTCTTCCCTTATTTTTTCCAGTAACATTTCTCCATTTATTTGCTCCATCTGCATTCATGTTCATAGAAACTAAAACTTCGTTTCCATCTACAGTTTGAATAGCATCAGAAATCACTCCACCATCCATTACATATCCATCAGTCCCTTTTCTTTTTAATGCTATCACTAAAAATTCTTGTTCTATTGAATTAGATGTCCTTGGAGATAATGCAAACTTTAAATCAGGATCAAAATTCCTCATAAAATCCTCATCATTTATATATGAATTTAATGTTGCAGTATCTTTGGTAATTCCAACAACAGGGCCGGTTCCATCAAAATTTTGAATAAAATACTGTGGAGGTGTACATACAGCAATCCATGGATTTCGACTTGCATCAAATACAGTATCTGGTGTTGCGTTTAATGTGTCATAACCATTTCTTTCTGACAAATAAATATCTGCAGTTTGTATATCATCCCATATTTCTGAAAATTCAAATGTTTCCCAAAACTCTAATTGGGCAGAAGAAACAAGTAATTTTCTAGCTCTCTCTGGATCCTTTACTCCAGGTAATTCAACAATTATTCTACCAGGAACATTTGTTTTTCTAATATTAGGTTGAGTGACACCAAATCTATCTATCCTACTTCTTAAAATTTGAAAAGAACTTTCTATAGCGTCGTCTACCTCTTTCTTAATTACTTCATAGACTTCCTGATTATTTTTACCTTGTACTTTTTCTCTCAAATTTCTTGTTGAAAAAATAGATGATAATTCTTCTCCCTCTTGACTAAACTCTAAATAAAATAGTTCTAAGAATGGTCGTTGATCACTTTCTAATTTTCTTTCAGCATTCTTTAGTGCCTCTCTAAATTTGACATCCTTATTTTTTCCAGATAAAGCAATCAAAACATCTTTTACTGATACTTCTAGAGTAACATTCATCCCCCCTTTTAAATCAAGTCCTAAATTTACTTCTCTAGACTTACATTGATCATATGTATACATTCCTAAAAATATTTTTCTGGGTGTACCATCTTCTAATATAGTTTCTTTATCTATATATTCAGTGATGAGATTTTCAATGATAATATCTCTTTCATCTATATATCTCTGAATTATTTCTTGTTTTTTTAATATTCTATCATTAGAATCAGCCACTAAAGAATCTAGACTTGACAACTCTTCTTCTTTGTTAATATCAAAGTTTTCTAGAGCATAAATTTCCGCACTTTCCTCTAAATTTTTAATTTTATATGTAAATGAAAGTTGATATATACAAACTAATGCAAAAGTCAAAGCTAAATACAATATTGGTTTTCTACTTTTCATAATTTTTTTCTATTGTTTTTTAAGTTTTATTGTTTTTTTAGATTAGCAAATATAAAATTTCATCTGAAAGTACACAATACAGATAGTATCTATTTTCATCTAATTAATTATGTTTTTTTTGTTTATTTGTAATAATTAAATTGTAGAATGAAAACATACAAATCTCTAATCTTAATATTTTTACTTTTCTCTGGACTCACCTACGGTCAAATTAATTTTTCAAGGGATACAAATATAAATATAATTGAGAACTTAGTAAATCTTAAAAATGATTGGAATGGAGGATTAAATTCATCACAGTTTAGTCAAATAGATTTAAATTTAGATGGAGTAAACGACTTATTAATTTTTGATAGATGTGGTTTTAAATTAAGTCCTTATTTAAATATTAATGGAAATTTTATTTTCGCACCTGAATACAGATCTTATTTTCCTAACATTGAAAATTGGATCCTAATGGAAGACTATAATTGTGATGGTAAAAATGATATTTTCACATACTCTACAGCTGGTATTGCCGTATATCTAAACACTTCATCTACAAATCTTCAATTTAACTTAACTACATCACTACTGACTAACTCAATTAGTGGACAAGGAATTTACGTAAGCCCGATGGATATACCTGCAATTTCAGATATAGATTATGATGGAGATTTAGATATACTTACATTTGATATTAATGGTGGATTCGTACATTATTTCAAAAATCAATCTATAGAAAACTATGGCAACTGCGAATATTTAGAATACACTTTCTCAAATGGATGTTGGGGTGATGTATATGAAGGTTTAAATACATATATACTAGATTGTATTAATTGTCAATTACCTCCATTAACACATATCCAAAATAACAAATTGAAACATGCTGGATCAACATTATTAGCTATAGATATCGATGGTGATAGTGATAAAGACTTGATTCTTGGCGATGTTAGTTATAATAACTTAAACTTACTAATAAATGGAGGAGACAATCAAAATGCTCACATAACTGATGTAGACACATCATTTCCTCAAAACTATTTAAACACTTTACCAGTAGATATTGACATTTTTCCATCTGCATTTTTTGTAGACGTAACTAATGATGGAATTAGAGATCTCATAGTAACTACTAATATGCAAAATAATTCACAAAATTATAATAGTATCTGGCTTTATATGAACAATGGATCTAATATTAACCCTGATCTTAATTTAATTACTAATAGCTTCATACAATCCGATGGAGTTGACCTTGGAGAAGGATCGCATCCAGTATTTTATGATTATAATAAAGATGGTCTGAAAGATTTATTCATTGGAAACTATGGTTATCATGATCAATTAGGAACACCCATTTCTAAAATAGCATTCTATAAAAATACTGGTAATTCAAGTAGTGCTGAATTTACATTGATCACAGAAGATTTTTTATCATTATCTGCAATGAATTTAAATACTACATTAAATATTCCATCGCTTAATTTATATCCTACATTTGGTGATTTAAATAATGATGGCATTGATGATTTAATCATTGGAGATTCAGAAGGGAAAATACATTTTTTTGTCGGAAATGGAAATTCATTTACTCTCAACCAACCAAACTATTTTAACATAGATGTAGGATATTTTGCTACTCCACAAATTATAGATGTTAATAGGGATGGTAAAAATGACTTAATAATTGGAAATAAAGATGGAACTATTTACTTCTATGAAAATAAAGGAACATCTAATTCAGCTGATTTTAGCACAGGAGGTTTTTCAAAGTGGGGGAATATAGATGTAGACTCTACATATATAAGTAGTGGTTATAGCTCTCCTAAATTAGTTGATATTAAAGGAGAATATTATTTGATGACAGGTTCCTTTACAGGTAAGATATATATCTACAATAATATTGAGAATGATATATATGGTAAATTTGATGAGATAAATATTTTAGATAATTCTATATGGGAAGGAGGTAGAAGTTCTATAGCTATTTCTGATATCGATAACGACAGTCTCATAGACCTAGTAATTGGTAATTGGTGTGGAGGTATAGCTTACTTTAAAGGTGAAAACCCTAATATTAACGAAATATCAATGGATAATATTAACAACTTATACATGTATCCCAACCCAGTAAATGAATATATATATATAGAAAATAAAAGTAGAGAAGAAATAGTTATTTATAATATTAACGGAAAAATAATTATTAAAACTTATGATGAAATAATTAACCTTAAAAATCTAAGTAATGGAATATATTTTGCAATTATTGGAGATAGAAAAGGATATTTTATTAAAAATTAAAAATAAACTTTATAAAAGTCTATTAGTTTTCATTACTGATTCTGCAGAAATCATTAAATTATTCATTTCTTCATCATTTAAATCTATTTCTACAATTTTTTCAATACCATTTCTCCCAATAATTACAGGTACTCCAATGCATAAATTAGAAAGATTATATTCTCCATCTAATAAAGCTGAGCAAGGTATTAATTTATTTTGATCACATATTATTGATTGTACAATAGTTGAAACTGCTGCTCCAGGTGCATACCACGCAGAAGTGCCTAACATACTAGTTAAAGTAGCTCCTCCTATCTTTGTTGCATCAGATACCTGCTTTAACCTTTCACTAGAAATGAAATTGCTAACTCTAACTGAATTACGAGTAGCTAATCTTGTTAAAGGAATCATACCTTTATCTGAATGACCTCCAATAACCAAGCCATCTATATCAGAAATAGGACAACACAAAGATTCAGATAGTCTATATTTAAATCTAGCAGAATCCAAAGCTCCACCCATTCCTATAATCTTGTTTTTTGGCAAACCAGTAGATTTATGAGTTAAATAAGTCATTGTATCCATAGGGTTACTGACAATAATTAAAATTACATTTGGAGAGTGTTTAATTATATTTTCTGATACTGATTTAACTATATCTGCATTTATTCCGATTAATTCCTCTCTAGACATACCTGGTTTTCTTGGTATCCCAGAAGTAATAACAGCAATTTCACTTCCTTTAGTCATTAAATAATCATTAGTACAACCAGTTATTTTAGTATCAAATCCATTTAATGAAGATGTTTGCATAAGATCCATAGCCTTACCTTCAGCAAAATTCTCTTTGATATCTAACAATACTACTTCAGAAGCAAAGTTTTTAATAGCAATATATTCAGCACAACTTGCTCCAACAGCTCCAGCACCAACAACAGTAATTTTCATATATCTATTTTTATTTTTTTTTATCTTAAAATATTACGCATCAATGTTCGCATATTTTGCATTAGCTTCAATAAAAGCTCTTCTTGGAGGGACTTCATCTCCCATTAACATAGAAAAAACTCTATCTGCCTCAGCTGCACTATCAATAGATACTTGTTTTAATGTTCTTTGTAATGGATTTAATGTAGTATCCCATAATTGTTCAGCGTTCATCTCTCCTAGACCTTTGTATCTTTGTATTCCAATATTAGATTCTTTTCCTCCTTTCATCTCTTTAATAATTGAATCTCTTTCATCCTCAGACCAACAATATCGATGATCCTTACCTTTTTTTAATAAATACAATGGAGGAGTAGCAATATAAATATATCCCTTTTCAACTAACTCTTTCATATATCTGAAAAAGAAAGTTAGTATTAAAGTTGCTATATGACTTCCGTCAATATCAGCATCAGTCATAATAACTATTTTATGATATCTTAACTTTTCTGTATTAAGTGCTCTTTCATCTTCTTCAGTCCCGACAGAAACTCCAAGAGCTGTATACATATTTTTAATTTCATCATTTTCAAACACTTTATGCTGCATTGCTTTTTCAACATTTAAGATCTTACCTCTCAATGGAAGTATTGCTTGAAAATGTCTATCCCTTCCTTGCTTAGCAGTTCCACCTGCTGAATCTCCCTCAACTAAAAATATTTCACATTTTTCAGGATCTCTTTCTGAACAGTCTGAGAGTTTACCTGGAAGTCCAGAACCAGTCATAACACTCTTCCTTTGAACCATTTCTCTAGCTTTTCTTGCTGCATTCCTAGCTGTAGCTGCTAATATTACCTTTTGAACTATTATTTGGGCTTGTTTAGGATTTTCTTCTAAATAATTTGACAACATTTCACTAACAGCCTGAGAAACTGAAGATGATACTTCCTTATTTCCTAATTTCGTTTTTGTTTGACCTTCAAACTGAGGCTCCATCACTTTTACAGAAACAACAGAAGTTAATCCTTCTCTAAAATCATCTCCTGAAATTTCAAACTTAACCTTTTTTAGCAATCCTGATTCATCAGCATATTTTTTTAATGTTCTTGTTAATCCTCTTCTAAAACCAGATAAATGTGTACCTCCTTCATGTGTGTTAATATTATTAACATATGAATGAACATTCTCTGTATAAGAAGAATTATACACCATTGCTACTTCAACAGGTACACCATCTTTTTCTCCATCAAAATAAATAACATCATTTAAAATAGACTCTCTAGTGCCATCAAGAAAAGTGACAAATTCTTTTAATCCTCCTTCAGAAAAATATTTCTCGTGTACATAATTACCTTCTTCATCATTTCTTCTTTTATCTGTCAAAGATAAATGGATACCTTTATTTAAAAAAGATAATTCTCGCAATCTTGCTGAAAGAATATCAAAATGATAAACTGTCTCGATAAAAATAGTATTATCCGGTTTAAAGGTTACATGTGTGCCCGTTTCTGAAGTTTCTCCAATTTGCCTCACATCATACTGAGGTATTCCAAGCTTATATTCTTGTTCATAAATCTTTCCAGATCTATGAACTTCAACTCTTAAGTCTGTAGACAAAGCATTAACACAAGAAACACCAACTCCATGTAAACCTCCAGAAACTTTATAAGATCCTTTATCAAATTTTCCACCTGCATGTAATACCGTCATTACAACCTCTAATGCAGATTTACCCTCTTTTTCGTGAATGTCAGTTGGAATACCTCTACCATTATCAGAAACAGTTATAGAGTTATCATCATTAATAAAAACATCTATATTTGTACAATGACCAGCAAGAGCTTCGTCTATAGAATTATCAACAACTTCATATACTAAATGATGTAAACCTTTTTGACCAATATCACCGATATACATAGCAGGCCTCTTTCTAACCGCTTCTAATCCTTCAAGAACAGTTATATTGCTTGCACTATAATTTTGACTTGTATTTTCTTCACTCATTATTAATAATATTTCTATCTCTAAAATTCAAACAAATATAATAAATTAAGTAATCTAAAACACTTTAATTTTTGGTAAAAGAATAGAAAAGTTTATCAACAAAAGTTGATAACTTTTTCTAAAAAGAGTAATGAAATCCAAATATCGTATTTATTCCTATTTCTCGATAATCCTCATAGATGAATTCTCTTGAATTCAAAATATTATTAAGAAACATATATGCAGTAATATTATCTGAATAATTATATTTTATAGAAATATTAGCATGAATACGAGAATTTAAATGATATATATCATTCCAAAATATTTCAGAACTCTCATCATTCAGAACTACACCTCTGACTGATTTCCTTTTTCCTATATATGAGATATTTGTGTTTAACTCTATCTTTTTTTCTAAATTAAATAAAAAATCTAATTTTCCATTGATATTTTCTTTATTAGGAACTAAAGTGTCATACTTAAAATAATTAGCTGACGCATTTATAGATATCAGATCATTAATGCTCCATTTATAATCTGCCTGAAGTTTCAATCTGTAAACATCAATATAAGAAGAATAAAATTTACCTTCATTGACAGTATCATTAATAAAATAAAAAAACATCATATTATCTAACTTACCATATGAAATACTTCCATTAAAAACTTCATTAATCCCTATGATATTTTTCATTTTTATATAGATTTCATTGATATTGGTATTCTTTAATTCAAGTGAATAATTGGTGATTATTTCGTTAGACTGTGTTCCTAACGCCCTTACAAAAGGATTAACATCAATAATTGATTTTATAGTAGATCTAGAATTTTTATGATTTAATCCGCCTTCTAAAAACAAAATATTTTCTACTAAAGTTTTACTAATTCTTATCACAGGAAATAGAGAAATCTTATTTTTCTCAGACTTATCATTATGTGTGTAAAAACTTGCTCCAACATCAAATTTATATCCAAATTTATGAATATTAACAGAAGGGTATAAATTTATTTTTTTAATATCTTTTCTATCTCTAATGTTTAATGACTTTTCATTAAAATAATTTAAATATTGATTATAATCTAACTTTAATTTAATAGGAATATTATTTATGTACTTATCTAAATTCACAGTTATATTAACATTATTTTCAGACCGATTATTCAAATCAGTTATATGGAAATCTGTTCTGTATCTAATTTTTTCTTTAGATAAGTTCATAGACAAGATAGTTACTCCGATTTTTGAGAAATTATATTTTTGTTCAAATAGTCTTTCATACAGTTCACTTTCATGCTTATATTTTTTTCTTTTATACTCTAAATCAAAAAAATATATGTTATTATCATTAACTTTTTTTGCATATGAATATATTTCATTTTCAGATTTAAAATAAATGTTGTCAAAATAATCATCTATCTTATATTTTCTAAAAAGATTAGTAAATCTTAATCCATAATATGTTTTATCATTAAAAATTGAATTATATGAAATATCTGAACTAGAATGAAATTGTGAACCAAGTCCTAAATAAATTGATGTTTGATTAGACAAAAAAGACTGATCAATTGTAACTTTTGCTGGAGATATAACTCTAGACTTAAAATTTGTATTTAATGTTTTTTTTATAGATTTATATGATTGAATTTTATTAATTTTTGTTGTATCCTCATAGTATGTGGTCTCTCTAATTTTTTCTACTATTGGCATAACTGGATTGAAATTTTCTAAAACTTTTACTTCTGTAGATTTTATTTCTTGACAGAAAAGTTCGACACTATTAAATGCAAACAAAATCAATAATATATTTCTCATAATTTATTCTTTATAATCTTCTTCAAAATTTACCTCAGAAAAACTTACTTCATAGTTAATCTCATCACCAATTTCTATAATCGTTTCTTCAATTTTTTTATTATTACTTTTTATACTTTGAGTTTTAACAATATTCTCCCACTTATACTTAGCGTCATATTTAACTTCATCATCTTCATTATAGTTCTCTATTATACTTTCTAAAGTTGCTTTAGCTTGAAATAAGTTCCCTTGAGACACGTATATTTCCGAGAGCAAAATAAAAGCTTTAGCTATCCAAAACTCTGAGTGATAATCATCTGGAAAATCAAAAATTAATTGCTGAGACTCATCTATTTTATCTTCCAAATATGTAAAATAAATTTTCATATACATAGCCTCAGCTCCATCATTATTTCTAGTGATTTTGACAATTTCATCACAAATTGATGAAGATTTCAAATAGTTCCCATTATCAAATTCATTCCTAGCTATAATTAGTTTACATTTAGCCAGCAATCTATCCTCTAACTTATCTGACTCAAGTATTCTTTTAGCATATATTACTGACCTTTCGAGATCGATTTTTTCATAACCTAACATAAGTCTAATTACAGATTCTCTTCTCAATCCATGTGAAGATGAGTTACTATCTAGTAATTGATAATAATAATTAGACTCATCTATATTGTTATTATTAAAAGTATACCTGCACACCTTGACTAAAGAAGATTCGAAAAATTCAGAATGACCTGAAGATATAATATTCTTATAAATCCTTATTGATTCATTGGTATCTGAAGTGTTCCAGCAACTTTCAGCATAATAGTATTGTGATTCTTGAAAAAATAAAGATTTTGGCCCAAACTCAGAGAGATAATTAAAAAAACCTTCTTTAGAAACTTTATATAGTTTGTTAATATAATTATTATATGCAACTTGAAAAAACAGAGAATCTTTTGTGCTAGTACTAATATTTATTTGAGGGATAGTCTGTATATAATCAATATATTCATCCAGATTAGATAACTTTAGATATGCATTTTTTAATCCATTTTTTGCGGAATTAAAAGAAGAACTGTTTGCATAATTCTCAATAATATCCTTTAAAAATATAATAGCACTATCTATTTTTTCAGTGTTAAACATAATTAATCCTTTATTGAGTAAACACTGTGATATTGTTTCTTCATCAACTGAAATATCAATAAGTAGATCAAAATATCTAACAGATTCTACATATCTATTTTGATTTTTATATAAAACTGCTAAATCTATCAAAGATTTATCGTAGTAAGGAGATTCTGTGTATTCTTCTACTATATCTATTAAATTTTCTTCTTGTTGAATATAATTTGACATTAAACTATTGCAAATTGATTCTTGGTATATCGAATAATCCTTTTCAAAAATACTCTTATTGTTAATCGTAGATTTATTATAATAAATTAATGCTTTTTGAAAATTCTTTTCCATAAAATAACTATCAGCTAATCTTAATCTACTGTCATCTAACCTTGCTTGATCTAACTCTGATGAAAGAATCTTTCTAAAGAAATAAATAGACTTTGAAAACTGTTTAGAATGAAAATATGAATAAGCCAAATTATAATTAGCTAAATCTAGATTAGAAACTAATGATGAAGAAGGGGTTTCTAAATAAGAAATGTAATTATCTATAGATTTTTTATAATCTCTTAATTGATAGTAACAATCACCTAATAAATAAACACACATTGCATCTATTTCTTTATCTACAGGGTTTTTTCTTGAAAACTCAAAGTTTACTAAAGCCTTACTATAATTTGCATTGTTATAATGTTGTATTCCAATATAGTAAGATAATCTTTGAAGCATGAGTATCTCTTCCTTTGCTGGAAGATGATTATTTCTAAGAAAATCAAAAGCTTGTTGATATTGATTAGTACTTTGGAAAAGATTAATCATCAACTTTTCTATATCCAACTTATATCTTGTGAAGTGATATTTTTCCATTTGTTCAAGCACATATTCTAAATTTGTATATGGTAAATCTAATTCATATGATAACTTAAAATAATTGTACAATGACTCTTCTTTTATTTCTAAATCATAGTCAAATGAAGATGATTTTTTGAATGCGTTTAATGAAAATATCTTTTCATTTTTCTCTAAATAAGAAAATGCTAAATAATATGAAGATATCTGATTTATACTATCTGAATCAAATTGATCATTTAAATAAATAGCTGACTCATTATAATCATTAAGTAAAAAATTAATTACTCCTAGCTGAAACTTCGCAAACTTATCTTCAGATCCTCCCAATTGCATATACTTCTTCATATATATCTCTGATTGAATATAATTATCCATAAAAAAATATGACTCTGCTATCATTCTGCATATTTCAGACTCACGTGATGGTATTACATCATTTAGAATCGGTAATGAATATTCAATAAGTTTGTTATATCTTCCTGTAGAAAAATAAATTTGTGAAATGTAATAAGGAATTATTTTAGAAAATGATTTGTTGTTTTCTAATTTCAAAAAAAACTTTTCAGCAGTATTATATAGTTTCTGTAAATAACATATATGTGCATAGTAATACGTAGAAAGAATTTTATACTTATCTCTATTAATATCAGCATCTATCTTAGAAAAGTAATATTTCGCTAAATCATATTTCTTTATTTCAAATAATGAGTATCCAATGCTAAATAAGAATTCATTATCCATCAATTCAATTTGATCAATATTTGATAAGAATTTATAGGAATTATTATAGTCTTTTAATGAGAAATGAATTAACCCCAATTCTTTCATGGATAACTGATAATATATTGATTCAGGGAACTTCTCTAAAATAATATTAAACCATGAAATAGCTTCTTTATTATCTCTTATTTTAGAACAATTAGCAATTTTATAATATAATTCATCATTATATATATCAAATTCAAGCAAATCAATATACATTTTTTGAGCTATACCATATTCTCCTTTCATATATAATTCATCAGCCTGATTTAAGCTTTGTGAAAAAACATTAAAAGATATATAAAATAAAAAGTTAATTAATATAAAAAACCTCATTATAAAATAAAAAAAGAATATTCTAGCATTAAAATTAAATAATATCCATTGAATGTAACTTTGACAACTCTTAAGTTTTCAACATCTTTTTTTAACAATTAAACATATTTAACGATAATTTTACATCAATAAAATCATTACTTTTGATAATTAAAATATGATGCATATATTAAAAATAAAAGGAACAAAAAAAATTCCAAATTTTGTTCAAATCAGAGATGAAAAATTATCTTTAATAGCATATTTTAGATTAGATCATATTCAAAAAGGATTAAAAAAAAATAATATTTCTGATCAAGATGGTAAATTAGAGAAAATAATTAAATCTATGGAATTTGGTAAAATATATAAATATAATGGATAACAACAATATAATAAATATAAAGAATCTAGATATTTCATATAACGAAAATCAAATTTTGAAAAATATTAACTTAAAGATTAATAGCGGTGACTTCATATACTTAATAGGTGAGACCGGAAGTGGAAAAAGTTCATTGTTGAAATCTTTATATAAAGGAGTCAAGATAACAAATGGAGAAATTATAATTGCAGGGGTAAATCTTTCTGATATCGGTCAAAAAAAAACAGCCTTGTTACGAAGAAAATTAGGAATTATTTTTCAAGATTTTCAATTACTATATGACAGAAATGTTTATAAAAATCTAGAATTTGTTCTTAGATCAACTGGATGGAATGATAAGCATAAAATAAAGGATAGAATTGCAGAGGTATTGGAAAAATCTCATCTATATAAAATAGAAAAGAAAATGCCATATCAACTCTCAGGTGGAGAACAACAAAGGGTTTCAATAGCCAGATCTTTATTAAACCATCCTGATATTATTTTAGCTGATGAACCTACAGGAAATTTGGATCCTGAAAAATCAAAAAAGATAATTGAAAATCTAATTGAAATAAATAAAAATGGTACTACTATAATAATAGCTACACATGACTATTCGATTATAAATAATTATCCAAATAAGACTTATAAATTTGAAAATGGAGGAATGTCCGAAATTAAAATTTCTTAGATGGATTTTTCTAAAAATATATCATTAAAAAAGTATAACACATTTGGTCTAAACATAAATGCAAAATTATTTTGCGAGATCAAAAGTCAGGATAATTTGCATGAGTTATTAAATACTATTGAATACAAAAAAAATAAATCACTAATAATTGGTGGTGGCAGCAATATATTATTTGTCTGTGACTATGATGGTTTAATTATTAAGAATAATCTTACTGGAAAAGAGATAATCTCAGATAACAAAAAATCTACAACTATTAGAGTAGGAGCTGCTGAGAATTGGCACTCATTTGTACTATGGAGCATAAAGAGAAATCTATGTGGAATTGAAAATCTTTCTCTAATACCTGGAAGCGTTGGAGCAAGTCCAATACAAAATATAGGAGCATACGGTGTTGAGGTAAAAGATTTTATTGTTTCAGTTGAAGGAATAAATCTAAAAACAAAAAAATCATTCAAATTAAAAAAATCAGAATGTAATTTTAAATATAGAGACTCTATTTTTAAGAACAAACTTAAAGATAAAGTAATAATAACTCATGTAAATTTTAAGTTAAGTAAAACACCTATAAATAATACAAAATATGGTGAAATTATGGAAGAAATAAAAAGATTAAAACTGCCTATTTCACCACAAAATATTTGTAAAGCAGTAATAAACATCAGAACAAGAAAGCTGCCTGACCCTAAAATTATTGGAAATATTGGAAGTTTCTTTAAGAACCCTATTGTGTCTAATTCATTATTTCTAAAAACACAAAAAAAATTTCCGGAAATTGTTGGATATAAAATTTCTAAAAACAAAACTAAAGTTGCTGCTGGATGGCTAATCGACCAATGCGGATGGAAAGGATATAGAAAAGAAGATGCTGGAGTACATAAAAATCAAGCATTAGTTTTAGTCAATTATGGAAATGCATCTGGTAGAGAAATTATTTTACTTTCTAAAGAGATTCAACAGTCAGTAAAAGATAAATTTGAAATTATGATTCATCCAGAAGTAAATATTATCGGATGAAAAAAACTCAGAAATTAAAAGAAAGAATTAGAATAAATTTTGAATTTAACCCCACTCCACAACAAGATGAATTAATAAATGAGATTTCTGATTTTGTAACAACATTAGGCAACAATAGTATATTCTTGCTTAAAGGATACGCTGGAACAGGAAAAACAAGTCTAGTATCCGCACTTGTGAAAAGTTTATCAGTTGTATCAAAAAAAAGTTCCCTTCTTGCTCCTACAGGAAGAGCTGCTAAAGTTTTATCTGGATACTCAAGAAAACAAGCTTTAACTATTCATAAAAAAATATATTGGATTAAAACGAATAGCAAAGGAAATACCTTTGTAAAGTTGCAAGAGAACATGAATTCAAATTGTATTTTCATAGTTGATGAAGCATCAATGATTCCATCTCATACAGATAAAGGATTTGGAAACAGAAATTTACTTTCAGACCTTATTGAATATGTATATTCTGGTAGTGATTGTAAATTAATTTTGATTGGGGACACCGCACAGCTTCCTCCAGTGCATTTAAGTGTAAGTCCAGCATTAGATGATACTATTTTGAAGAATATTTTTAATAAAAATGTAATTTGCAAAGAATTAACCCAAGTGGTGCGTCAAAAGAATGATTCTCTAATTCTAAAAAATGCAACTCAAATAAGAACAATGATATCAAAAGAAGTTTTTGAATATCCGAAATTAAAATGCGATACAGATTTAATTCGAATTATTGGAGCGGATGAATTACAGGAAAAAATAGAAAAATCCTATGATAAATATGGTATTGAAGATACAATTGTAATTTGTAAATCAAATAAAAGATCATATTTATATAATCAACAAATCAGACAAAAAATTCTTTGGAAAGAAGAAAAGATTTCTAAAGGAGATTATCTAATGATTGTTAGAAACAACTATACATGGTTAGATGATAATAGTAAAGCTGGTTTTATAGCAAATGGAGACACAGTAAAAGTAAAAAATATCCGAAAATATGAAGAATTATACGGATTCAATTTTGCTCATATAACTATTGAATTAATAGATTATCCTGAAGAATCAGAAATTGATGTAATTGTTATGCTAGAAACAATTGAAATTGAACAAGCCGCTTTAGATTATGAAAAATATAAAGATTTATATAATCTAATTTCTCAAGACTATAATCATATAAAAAATACATATAAACGAAATAAAGCTATTAAAGAAGATAAATATTTGAATGCATTGCAAATAAAATATGGATACGCTATTACATGTCATAAATCGCAAGGTGGTCAATGGAAATCAGTATTTATAGAACAATCATATTTTACAGATGAAATGTTAAACAAGGATTACTTAAGATGGCTATACACATCTATTACAAGATCTACTGAGAAATTGTATTTAATAAATTTCTCAGATCAATTCTTCTTTTAATATTAAATCTTAAGAATTGTTAAAATTTTCTTGGTATTTAGAATCAATCTTTGAAGCTAATAAAAAATCATTTTCATGTAAACCATTTATTTTATGAGTGAATAAAATAATCTTAATTGTTTTATAATTAATATGTATATATGGATGATGACCCTCAAATTCAGAAAGATCAGCTACTAAATTTACAAACTTAATAGCCTCTAAATAAGAAACGAAAACAAACTCTCTAACAATTCTTTTTCCATTTAACACATCCCAATTTCTATCAATTAAATTCAAAAAACTATTAATGTCATTGTTATTTAATGGAGCAGATCCAATTTGACAGGGCACACATTTATTATTGTTAAACATACATTATTTATTAAAATTTATTATTCTATCAACAGAACCATCAGAATATATGTAGAGTAAAACATTATGATGAATCAAATTGTCATTAACTATCCTTCCAATTAAATCTGTAATAACAATCAAGTTTCTATTTTTAATTATTTTTTCTTGAGTCCTGATTGATGTTGGTTGTGTCCAGAAAATAAGTGGTGTCCATGAAATAGACTTATACATACCTCCGGAT
>CESM01047549.1_pt1 | contig 33204 bp, 20 predicted proteins | sample 361421 | NCBI WGS metagenome assembly CESM01 (sample SAMEA2622219, study PRJEB7988) | marine metagenome | isolation source: saline water (ENVO:00002010), including | reverse complement strand
ATAATAAAACATATTATTCTCTTGGTCTTTCCCATATCCAACAAAAGGAGGAAAATTATCTATCGCTTTTACATTAGAATCAGATCCAACCATATTTGACTGACCTGCAAATATGAAAACTTTTAGCTTCTTTTTAGCTTGAGTAGTATCTATAGGCAGAATAATTGATATACCAATCAATAAGGCGGTAAGATATTTTTTCATATCTCAAAAAACACTCTTTAGTAATTTTTTACCAGTAAATTTACTGATTAAAAACGGAATGAATTAGAAATGCATATTCCAGTGCTACCTCACTATACTTATCATATCTACCGGAGGCCCCTCCATGACCTGAATCAAAATTAGTTTTTAAAAGTAGCATATTATTATCCATTTTTTTAGACCTTAATCGAGCAACCCATTTTGCTGGCTCCCAATACTGCACCTGTGAATCATTAAATCCTGTAATCACTAACATATTAGGATAATTTACAGATTTAGTATTATCGTAAGGAGAATAACTAAGAATATACTCAAAAACCTCTTTTTCTGAAGGGTTCCCCCATTCATCAAATTCTGAAGTAGTCAAAGGAATTGCCTTGTCTAGCATTGTCGTTAAGCAATCGACCCAAGGGACATCAGCTATAACCGAAGCAAAAAGTTCAGGCCTTTCATTTACAACGACACCCATCAATAAACCTCCAGCACTAGCACCACTGATACATAATTTTTTATTAGAAGTGTATTTATGAGTAATTAAATAATCTGCACAATCAATAAAATCATTAAATGTATTTTTTTTGTTCATTAATTTCCCCGATTCATACCAACTTCTACCCATTTCCTGACCTCCTCGAACATGAGCAATAGCATAAGCGAAACCCCTCTCTAAAAGACTAATTCTACTACTATCAAATGAGGCTTCACTATTATATCCATAAGCTCCATAAGCATAAAGAAGAAGAGGAGCAGACCCATCCTTAGAAAAGATATCCTTTTTATATATAATGGACATTGGAACCGATGTGCCATCCCGTGATAAAACAAAATGCCTTTCGGTTACATAGTCATTAGGATCATAATCACAGAGAATAGTTTCTTTTTTAAGAGTACGTATTTCTTTTGTTCTTAAATTATATTCATATAAAGATTCCGGAGTTTTGAGTGAACTAAATCCATATCGAACCCAATCTGTTTTGGATTCTAAATTAACATCTATCCAAGCAGTATAAGCGGGCTCTCCAAAATCAATTTCATCAATTGTCCCTTCTTTTTGATTAATGACTCTCAATTTTATGAGTCCATTCTCTTGGTCCTCTAAAACAATAAATTCCTGAAAAACTTCAAAATCATTCAAGTATATACCTTCTCTATGAGGCAAAACTTCTTTCCATTCTGACCTTGACGTCTGTTTTTCTGTTGCAGACATAAGCCTAAAATTTTCTGCTTCAAAATTGGTACGAATGTAAAAAAGGTCACCAACGTGATCGACATCATACTCAAGACCTCTGACTCTTTGATCAAATAATTTAAACTCGGATTTTGGCTTTGAGGAGTCAATAAATCGGTATTCATCAGTCAAAGTTTGGCTGGATCCGATGATAACATATTTACCTGAATTCGAAGTATAGACATAACAGTAAAAAGTTTCGTCTTTTTCCTCATAAATGAGAACATCATTATCAGCTGAACAACCTAAACGATGTCTCCAAACTTGAAAACTTCTTAAAGTTTCTGGATCTTGTCGGGTATAAAAAAAAGTTTTATTATCAGCGCACCATGCATGACCTCCATCTATTGATTCGATTCGATCATTGAGTATTTTACCATTTTTAATATCAAAAATCTGAATTGTTCTTAGACCTCTACCTTGAGTATCTATAGAAAAAATAACTAGATTTTGATTAGGGCTAACATCTCCTTGATCAAAATCGAAAAAATCATATCCAGCTGACATGGCAGGGACATCAAAGAGCAACTCCTCATTATTGATTAGTTCATTTTTTCCTCGGCGGTAAAATTTCGCATATTCCGAACCCAGTTCAAATCTTGTGTAGTAGACAAAATCTTTCCAAGGAATAGGGCAAGAGGAGTCATCTTGTTTGATTCTGTTTTTAATTTCTTCAAATAAGTCAGCTTGAAGATTTTGGGTATTTTCAAGAATGAGTTTGGTATACTCATTTTCTTCTTCCAAATATTTTATAACCTGAGGGTCATCTCGATTATTCAACCAAAAATAAGGGTCATCTCTAAGCACACCACGATCGTTATGAACATGGTCACATCGTTTTGCTATTGGTTCAGTAGGCCTTCTTGATTCTGGCCTATTCATAAAAATAAGCAGCTAGAAAATAGCATTTACCATTCACTTCCTAGACCATGTCGTTCGGCAAGTTCCATGAGCTCAGGTTTCATAGGCCACTCGTCAGGTCTTAAACTTTCAACATGACGATTACTGGCACCTTTCAATATCATACATCCTGTATTATCACCAATTGAGGCTATCTCCTCAATTTCTTCATCACTAAATGGGCTCTTGATTTGTAACAACCCAAATTCTTTGACCAATTCCTCAATGGCTTTTGCCTCTTCACCAGCTTCTTGAATAAAAGTGGGGACTACACTACGAACTGGACCATGAGCCAAATTCCATAAGCATGAAAAATGAAGTTCACTTAAATTATATTTAGATAATATCGGTCTCATTTTTTCGACCCTTTCTAGCCCCCGCTCAACCCAACCACTAGGCCTATAAGTACGGTGGTCCCCTTCTCGAAAATTATGATTAGGTGTCATCGTTCCATGAAAAATACCTCCATAATCAACAACCCTTGTTAAAATATTAATATTTGCTTTTTCTGCCGCTTTTAAACACAGGCGCCCAGGCCACGGCTCAAGTGGATTAAGAATGATCATTGCCCAATCAATTAAGTCACCAAACTCTTCAAAGTTATAAATAAGATCAAGGGTAAACCCGTTAGCAGGACCCGGGGCAATACCAAGCATATCAGTCAATCCAAATTCTTTCAACTTAGACATTGCTTCCCAGACTAAAGGATCAGAATATCCCCGCTCGTCAGGGTTATGAAGCATCACAAGATCAAACTTATCAGCCGAACAATTCTCCAATGACTTCTCAGCAGCCATTTTTAAAAATGATGAATACTCCTTCGACGATCTAAGAGAAGGATCACTAAATCTTGGATACCCCTTAGAACCTTGTCTTTTCCCCTCATAAATATCATGACCCAACATTCCAACCAAACAATAATTATTACGATCAATTCCACGGAGAGCTTGCCCTAAAATCTGATCCGCTCTACCGACTCCATATACATCTGATGTCACAAAAGTTCTGACTCCTGATTCATATGCCAGTTGAATAAGTGATATAAAGCGCTCTTCACTGAGAGATTCACCAAAATGCATGAAGCGTCCCCCGCTCCATGTACCAAATGCCGTATGTGTTAAATCCATGATGATATTAAAGCAACTAAACCTGAAATATCCAGAATAAGCTGGTTATGAAAAGCAACTAATTGAACTATTAGTCTCCGCAAACAGAAACCGCTATATGCCGCTTATGAGGTGCTCTACGATGCTCAAAGAGAAACAATCCTTGCCATGTGCCTAAGACCATTTCACCATTCATTATTGGTACATTTTTATCAACATCAGTTAAACACATTCTTATATGAGATGGCATATCATCACTACCTTCATAAGTATGAACAAAATATGGAGTGTCTTCTGGAACTAAATGATCAAAAAATGCATGAAGATCCGTACGCGCAGAATAATCAGCGTTTTCCATAACAATTAAGGAACAACTAGTATGCCTTACAAAAACAGTCACAAGACCATTAGTGACACTACTCTTAGAAACGATAGAATTAACTTCTTCTGTTATCTCGTAAGTACCTTTTCCACTGGTAGATATATTGAAACTATCAGTCAAAACATTCATTGTGAAATACAATATAGATAATTATCAGATCGCAAAAATATTGCACCGTTACTCATTGCAGGCGTTCCATGAAACTGACTATTATCGCTTAATATCTTATTATGTGAGATAAGCTCAAATTTTTTATCAGCATTAAATACAAAAGCACCTCCTCTTCTGCTTACTACATAAATCTTACCCCCGGCACAAACGGCTCCAGCGTAAAAAGGCTTACCTTTCGATCCCTTACCTCTAGCATCCAACCGTTCACGAAATAACATCTCACCCGATAAAGCATCAGCGCAACACGCATAGCCAGTATCACTGGCCCAATAAAGTCGTCCATCAACAAGAACAGGAGTGGGAACATAAGAAGATTGATTATCTTCCCAAATCATCGCCTCTTCAGATAACTCCCCTTTTTGTTCATTAATCTTAATAGCACAACGTCGTAAACTAGGATATCCACCGAAAATATAAACTGTATCTTTTCCTATAACAGGACTGGGAGATACATTGCCAGTAATATTAGTTTTCGCAAACCACCTTAATTTACCTGTTCCGGGATTCATACCCCATAGCTCCCCTGGCACTGGCAATACAAGGTCAAATCTACTCTCTTTTGATTGCATTATCACTGGAGTCGCATAAGCCATTTCAAGACTGTCAGCTTTTGATTTCCACTTTTCTTCACCATTCTCAGGATCCAATCCATATAGAGCTAAAGATTCTTCTGCAGCGCTTACGATGAGTGTATTATTAAAAAAAATAGGACTCGCAGCAGAACCCCATTTCCGACTAGTCGAACCAGTTCCAAGGTTCTTTTGCCAGAGTTTTTTTCCATCTAAACTATAAGAATGCACTCCGCTCTTTCCAAGATAAACAAAAAGACTTTCAGCAGCCACTACCGGTGTATTTGATGCATATCCATGTTCGGTCAAAAACCCCCTGTAGGGATCCTCCGGCAACCGAGCATCTACATCATCTTTCCATATTATGGTTCCCTTTTTTTTATCTATACACAAAACATGCCTAATCAATTTAGAGGTATCTTGACTCCCTTCTTTAACTCCAGAAAAACTTGTTACAAAAACCCTATTACCAAAGATAACAGGACTTGAACTACCAGGGCCAGGCAATTTACATCTCCATAATATATTTTTCTTTTCATCCCAAGTAATAGGCACTGGATTTTCACCAATACCTTGGCCATTAGCTCCTCGAAAACGCATCCAGTTCTCAGCTGTAGCAATTGAAATCATTTTAAAAATGAAAAATAAAATAATAATAATCTTAAGATTTTTCATGTTCTTATATTAATTATTTATTCAATGGTTGAGAGTTATTTTTAGATTGTGGGTCTGTTAGCGTTTTTAAGAATGCTACAATAGATTTTTTATCTAATTAATTTATCGCTTTTGCCTCAAAGACTTTGAGTGCCAATAATCATCTTTCCCAAATTTTTGACCCTCAGCAAAGCTCTTATCAGGACCGCTGGACTGAATAGCGTATCCATCATTGGAAAAAAAATATCTATACTCTTTACCCCAAGGGTCTTCGTGACTCTCTACACCATTTAACACTGAAACAATAGAGTCAGGACCTGAAGATGGCCACGAACCATTTTCGGCGTAATAAGATTCGAGTGCCTTGCCAATTCTCGCCATCTGATTTTCAACTCGCTTGACCTCTTTTCTACCTGAGAAAAAAGGATATATGAAAATTGCAAAAATGAGAATCAATACGATACCTAAAGCAAGACGATTTACTATAGAGTTAATTCCTCTGATTAAATTTTTAATCACGACTGAAATTGTTCTAATTCGGCCGGATCGGTTTAACCTCAGCTTCTTCAGTTCCAAGACCAGAAGGATTTGACTGATCCGACTGTGAAGATTTTCCGGTATTAGTTTTAGGACTTACCTGATTGTCACCCCCAGGAACAGACAAAGCTTCATCATTAAGCTGATTTTTTTTGATCCCATCGAGCGCTGAATCAACAACTTTTATATAGCCTCTATCACCTCTATAATACCAAACAGTTCTAAATAGATTAGCATCATAGGCTGACATGACAACTTGACCAAGAAGTATACCTTTACCTTTCATTGCAGATAAAACCCAAATAGGCTCATCACCAAATTCAAGACTTCTTAATTTATAATCTACGTAATCAAAACCTATTTTTGCAGCACGAGCTTCTTTTATAAGCACTTGAAATGCCTTTGTAGAATCAATCTTAATTTTATCTGAGGAAGCAAAACCTGTAGGCAAATTATTAGGATAAAATTTTGTGCTCTCGCCTTCATTAATTGTTTTCTCGATACTGACACGCACACTTCTCAATCTGAGCTGACTTCTTTCATCATTCACAACTACAGTCCACTCCCTTGGTTGGCTCTGACCCTTAAATCCACGTATTTCAACTATCTTATCAGCAAAATACTGACCATATTGAGCTTGGATTTTTTGAAGTGCTGCATTCGCTGAAAGCCCAAGAGGGTCATCCTCCTGAGCGCTAGAAAATGTCAAAAATAAAGGGAAAATTAAAAGGAGTATCTGTTTCGGATAGATATTTAGTATCTTCATAATAATAAAAATACGGTGATTTAAATTAGAATCTTAGCACTTATTTAATAAAAAACGCCAAGATTTAAAATTAAATCTTATTAAAAAAGCTATCACTTTTGTATGAGGTCGGGCAAACTCATCTGAAAGTGCAGGAAAAAACTCTCAGCGGAACAATAGAAAGGGTCACCTTTCATAATGAAGAAAATGGCTATTGTGTACTAAGAGTCAGCATGAGCGATACTCGCAAGGCTCAGACAGTAGTCGGCAATTGCGCAGCTCCTAATGCGGGAGAAGAAATCGCAGCTCGAGGAGAGTGGATAGAAGATGATCAGTACGGTTCACAATTTAAAGCATCAGAAATAAGCACCTCTGAACCAGATAATCTTAAAGGCATTGAGCGTTACCTCGGCAGCGGTCTTATAGACGGCATAGGCCCAACCTACGCTAAAAAGTTGGTAAAGAAATTTGGTCCTGAAGTTTTTAACATTATTGATGATCGCTCCAAGAGATTAGAAGAAGTAGAAGGCATCGGACCAAAAAGAAGGCAAGAGATAAAAAAATCTTGGGAAAAACAAAAATCCGTAAGAAGGATTATGGTGTTTCTTCACCAGCACGGTATTAGTACAGCACGAGCTGTTCGAATTTACAAAACATACGGTGACGAAAGCATTAAGAAACTCAGGAACAACCCATATAGACTGTCTCATGACTTACATGGAGTAGGATTTAAAACAGCAGATGTAATCGCATCAAAGTTAGGAATTAATTTTGATGACTTGTCAAGAATTGAAGCCGGCTTGCACTTTGCACTTCAAACAGCAACTGGTAATGGGCACTGCGCTTTACCTGAAATCGAACTCATTGAATCAGCCACTGAACTTTTAGGCGTCGATCAAATCAAAATAGAAGATTGCCTGAATAAAATAATCACCAAGAGAGAGGTAACTAAAGATGAAATAAACTCAGTCCCTATGATATTTCCTCCACAATTAATTGCATCTGAAAAAATAATATCAGAAAGAATCTTAAATCTAGCGTCAAGGAAACCAGATTATCCGAAATTTGAAATTGAAAAAGCATTATCCTGGTGCCAAAAAAAAATCGGCTATTCATTAGCTCAAGGTCAAAGGAAAGCCGTTGAATTAGCCCTAAGAGAGAGGGTCTTGATTATTACGGGTGGGCCTGGAGTCGGCAAAACAACAATACTTCGTAGTGTACTAATGATTTTAAGAGCTAAGAAGGTGGCTCCAATATTGTGCGCACCAACTGGAAGAGCAGCCAAGAGAATGTCCGAAAGCACAGGGCTAGAAGCTTCAACAATACATCGATTACTCGAATTTAAAGGTCACTCAGGCAAGTTTTCACATGATGAAAATAACCCCGTTGAAGGTGACCTTTTCATCGTGGATGAAGCATCCATGATTGATACCCAACTGATGTCTTCATTTCTCAGAGCGTTGCCAAAAAATGCTCATCTAATTTTAGTTGGTGACGTTGACCAATTACCTTCAGTCGGGCCTGGGAGTGTGCTCTCAGATATGATAAACAGTAACGAATTACCAGTAGCAAGGCTAAATGAAATATTCCGACAATCCTCAGAGAGTCGAATTATAACCGCTGCACACGAGATCAACGAAGGAATACTCCCAATAGAATTGACCAAATCTGCCAAAAATGATCCTAAATCTGATTTCTTTTTTATCAGTTCCGATGAACCTGAGAAAACATCCGAAACGATCGCAAATATTGTGAGTCGTAGGATTCCAGAAAATTTAGGTTTGGATCCAGTTAATGATATTCAAGTTATAACACCAATGCATAGAGGAAGCTTAGGCACCCAAGCGCTGAACAGAAAGCTTCAAGATTCATTAAATCCTGCAAACGAATCAACATTTGAAATTGAAAGGTTTGGAGCTCGATACAGAGTAGGAGATAAGGTCATTCAAACAAGAAACAATTATGATAAAGAAACATTAAATGGAGACATCGGGAAAGTAATAGAAATATCTACAGACCCTGGAAAAATCATAATACAATTTAGTGGACAAAGAACTGTTTCTTACGAACCCGGTGAACTTGATGAAATTTCACCAGCATTTGCCATTACAGTTCACAAGTCTCAAGGAAGTGAATTTCCTTGTGTTGTTATACCAGTTAGCACACAGCACTTTTTATTGCTTCAGAGAAATCTTCTATACACAGCTATAACCAGAGGAAGTAGAGTAGTAGTACTTGTAGGTCAAAAAAAAGCCGCCGCAATGGCTGTTAAGAATATAGATACGAAGGAACGCTACCGTGGGCTTTTACAAAGATTAATCCATTAAATTCAAAGCTGGTGAGTTTGTGGCTGGATAATCACATCTCCTGTAACGAGATGACAAGGACTCTCTATAACATTTACAATTGATGAGGCAGCATAATTGACTGGTATCATTTTGTCGCGAACCACATTCATTTCTAATTTGTCCCAAAAAGGGGTATCGACACCTCCAAAATAAAAGTAAGTAAATTGAATACCCTTTGAACGATATTCAAGCTCCATTGATTTAAGAAAACCAATGGCACCAAACTTACTAGCACAATAGGCTGAAGCTCCGCTCATGGGAGCTCTTCCAAGAATTCCAGGAGTATAAATAAACCGCCCTCCACCAGATTTCGCCATAATTTCTCCGATTTTTTGAGCAATCAGGAAAGTTGCTCTCATGTTTGTATTAGTAACTTTCACAAAATCAAGATCCGTCATGTCTTTAACTTTTTTGATGAGACCCACTCCCGCGCAATGAACAAAAACATCAATATTTCCGAGCGATTCAATACTCGATTCAACAAGATTTGAAACAAAAGCTGACGATGTAAGATCACCTGCTAAAATCCCAGCAGAATCCTCTATTTTATTTAAAGATAATTCATTTCTTCCAGTCAGAAAAACTGAGTGTTTTCGAGAGATTAGAGATTTTGCAACTTCTCTTCCTATTCCGCTTGAAGCACCAGTGATTAAAACCTTTTTGACGTCTGTTGCGTTATCTACGATGGACATAATGTTTTTTAACGAACTTTAAAATTATTTAGACTTGAAAATATTTACCCTAAAACAAACCCAAGAAATACCAGTCTCTTTGGAGGAGGCTTGGGATTTCTTTTCTAAGCCTCAAAACCTGAACGAAATCACACCACCAGATCTAGAATTTCGTATCACTTCAGGAAAACCCGAACCTATGCACGAAGGACAGATTATAACATACAAAATAAAGGTGGCTCCAATGATATGGAACAGTTGGGTTACTGAAATCAAGGCTGTCAAACCTGGAAAACAATTTATTGATGAACAACGAAGTGGACCTTACAAATTTTGGCATCACTTACACCAATTTGAATCAACAGATAACGGTACACTTTTAAAAGACTTAGTAAATTACTCCCTTCCGTTCGGAATTTTAGGAAATGTCGCACACTCTTTGTATGTAAAAAATAAGTTGCAGAAGATATTCAACTTTAGAAGACAAATTCTCTTAGAAAAATTCGGCTGAATGTTTATTCAGAGATTGCATCCAACTCTTGAAACTTTTTAAGCCTCGATTTTAATGCCTTAATTTCAATAGCTTGCGCACTTTCAGAGTGTAGCATTAAAAAGCTTTCAATGAGTTCCAAAGCTACATCAAATTGGGCTTGGTCTACTTTACGGTTAATCGCAGCAGTCAAGGCCTCAACGCTGTCATCAGCTCTAAAATTAACATCATCAATGAAGACCTCCCCAGATCCTCCTTCGATAGCGCCAGTCACAAATCGAAAAAGTAATTTCACTGATCGAACATTATCCGGAATTTCAACATCAGGCACTACTATTTCTTGCCACTCACCGACTTTACCACTGAACTGCTTGAATCCTGTACCTTCCATTTTTTGCTCATCTTCATTAAACCATTCAATAAAATATTGTTGAATGTAACCACCTGAACCTTTTTTCATTTGTTTAACAAAAAAAGTGAACTCATAATTTAGAGCGCTCAAAAACTTACCGTTTACTGTTTTTATAATATGGGCTTCGCTAGGAGTTTTGCCTACATTTTGAAGATTAATGTATGCACTATAAGATCCCGAATTTGCATCAGAGCCTGATTTTATAGGTGGTTGACTACTGGTAAAAACCCAACCTTCCGCATCATCATTCTGACCTTCTTCAAAGCTAGAATTATAAATTATTGAAGAAACCTTTGGGGCGCTTTTAGCAGTATTAAACTCGTCAGCTGAAAGCATTCCAAGAAATAATGAGCCCATCAATACAAATGAAACATTGAAAAAAATCCTCTTCATTGATTTATCATTTCGATTTATCATAATTAAATCAACTTAATCAACTGTTATTCTCATAAAACGGATTCTTGAACTATCATTATCTTTAAAATCAAATTGTAAACCAGCTCTGACAGTTTGCATTATATCACCCTCTGAAATTACCTGATAAGTTACTTCGTCGGGAGCATACCTCCAATTAGAAAGGTCATCTGAAATCTGAACTCTGACCTTATAATCACCTAATGATTTTAAAATTGTATATGTTAAAAATAGACCATCATCATCTCTTGTTGCCTTAGGAAACAAATCCTTCGGATCTTGATTCAGAGGATCTAGAGCAAAAATATATTCTAGAAGATTTGAAACTCCATCCTGGTCAGGGTCATCAATAACACTTGTTTGACCTTGAATTTCTCCACCAAATTGCTCTATAACCCATTTCCCGTAGCCATCATTAATTTTGGGGGTAAAGATACTCCAACTATCGTAAACTCCCCAACTCATTATTGAAGCAGAGGGATCAACTATAATAAGAGAAGAGCCTTGCCCATCCGTTTTAGGATACCAACTATCGTCGTATTCAAAATCAAGCACTCCAGCAGAAATTGAAGACAACTCTAGGCGAATTCTTTCACCACCATTATCAAGCTTACCACTGTATTCCCCTAATACATTAGTAATTTCAGCATTTTCAGAAAGAAAACTTTCAATATTTCTAACCACATAAACCGACTGACCTGGTTCAAGAGTCGATTCAGGGAATTCATAATTAATTCCTTCAACAAAGCGTAAATCACCAAGAGGAATTATTTCATCTCCTATGTTCTCTAATTTAATGTATTCACCGTCTGTACCTGAAAGAGGATTATACATTATCTCAGTTATTCTAAGACTCTGGATTATCTTTTGTTCTTCAACTAGATCAGACTCATTGGAGTATCCTGGTGTAGGTAATTGAAAAGAAGTTAAAATATTATTACCATCACTAACTCTACCTCGAGATATATCATCTAATGAATTAGAATAATCAATTCGGTCAATTTCATTCAAGTCGACATCAAAAAGACCTATCTCATCCTGAATTTTGGAAAGAGAAAAGTTGAGATGTGGTGAACCTTGATTCAAATCATTGTCTGCAATATATTTGATGAACCCTTTCGCATCAATATAACTCAGTTGAGGAATAATATACTTTCTTGGAAAATTATTAGGGTCATCACTTAAAGACATTCCTCCAAGATGAACAGGATAATTATAATGATTATATAGCTCTAAAAAATCATTATCAAAAACAACACCACTACTTGATAACCATTCATTAATTACTATACCCTCACTGGATGCAATCGGAAGCTTTGAACTATTAGCCGAACCTGGAGTAGGTAGCATTAAAGCAAATTCACCATACCTTCCATACCTTCCAATAGACTTGTCTATGAGCTGACTGCCAAACTCAATACTATCAACTAATTTTCCTCCATTTTGAAGTGATTCAAAAAGAGAAATAAATTCGCCATCACGATCTAAACCAAAACCAGTATGCAGGCCAGAGGTACCATCTACATCATTAGCATATATAGTCAGAAATTCATTCGGACCAATAACAGTTCCAGCTGGAAATTGAAAACCAGTACTGATATCATTATCTTGAGAAATAACCATGCCTGAAAGAACTCTTGGAGAATCACTATCATTCCATAATTCGATGTAATCAGGAAAGGTTTCCTCGTGATTAAATGATCCTTGGTTGTCTGCAAGAATCTCGTTAATGACTAACTTAGAAGCACTTTTATCAACAACCCACGTTTTTGACCTTGTCGCATTTTCCTGCCATTTTCCTGCAGAATTTTTACCTATCACTTCAACATAATGAGAACCCTCTGTTAATTGCTCAAGTTTTATTGGCTGATCAATTTCCACAGGCTCTGACCACTCTTGATTATCTAATCTCCAACGATACTCAGCAGTGAAAACAGCGTTATCTTGGATGCCTGAAATACCAGGAATATAAACACTAATTTGTGCATTATCTTTCCGAGTTATTGCATTGGGCTCTCCACTAATTGCTGCACCATAAGAAACATTCCAACCCATATCAAGACCATTAACACCTGATCCAACAGCAGGTGATCCATTACTAACGGAAAAGTTTAAAGAGGCTAGATCATTAAACAAAGGTTCACTTGAAATATTCCCTTGGCCAAGGTTTGTATTTTCTTCAGGAAGAATGTTTTTTTCAGCAATTATCTCTGGATCATTTTCTTGCCCTTCTGAAAATTGATGCGCAAATAAAGGTGCATCTAAATCAAATATATTACCACGAACAGAGATCTTTCGACCTGGAACAACGCCACCTCTTAATGGCTCGTCAAAACTAATCGAAGCAACGCCAACACGCACAACAGTGTTATTTTCGAAAATAGCATCACTATTATTTTTAAGAAGTAATGCATGGTCAACATCATAGAAAAGATTCCTAATCACAGTGAGGTGAGCATCATTATCGGTAGCAATAGCCGCCGCACTACTCTCTCTGTTTGGATCATCTTTATGGACATTAAAAAATTTATTTCCCTCGATATGTGCATCAATTCCATCAAAATCCAAACAATCATCAGTACTACCAAAGAAAGTATTATTGATAACATAAATAATTGGTCCAGGTCTCCTGCCACCAGAAAAATCAATTATGTCATTGTAACCGGAAGATATACCAAAAGAATTTCCTGACAGGTTAAAGAAATCATTACCATCAAGGTTTTCACCATGTATAGCCTCTTCGCCAGAGGTAGACGGAAAATTGCAATTAATTACATCTACTTGAGGATGGCTTAGTTCAAGTATTGTTTTGTCCGTCCCTGTCCAAGTTACTTCTTCTAGATGAAGTTTAGAACTCGATATACTAATAGATTGGTCACCGCCATCAGATCTATTTTGTATGAAATTTGATAATTTATTATCTTGTAAAGTTTCTTCAAAATATATCCCTTCCCAACCTCTTGAGGAATTAGGTGCACTAGTAAATGTAATCGGGTTAAAATCCACTCCTTCAGCTAATAGCCTCCCCTTTACGGTCATCCTTGAACCCTCTGAAAAATAAACAGTCACACCCGGTTCAATCATTAAATTAAAACCCGAGGGAACTTCATAATTTCCATCAATAAGATATGGGCCACCTTCAAGACTCCAGATCGTATCTCCTTCAATTGGCTGAGCAGGATTAATTTTTTCAGTATCATACCAAATTGGCACTAACTCAGAACCTATCACATTTCCTTTTGAGTCAACAGCTTCAACCGTCACTTGGTTGACCCCAGGTGACATTAAAGGAACAGGGCCAAGTCCTAATAATTCTAAATCAAAACTAATATCTCGACTGCTAGGACTCCTTTGATGCACTTCTACAGCAATAATATTATTTTCATTTTGTAAAGATTCTGAACTAATGTTGAAGCTTTGAAAAGTTGCGTTCCTTACAGTGTCAGTAGCCAAGCTTAAGTAATTTGCATCAAGCTCTAAATTCTCTCGAACCAACTCTTCACCATTTAGATAAACCGCTGCTCCGTCATCATAGAGCAATTCAAGTCGAAAACTAGCAAATCTATCAGCATCGATTACATCAAAACTCTTCCTAAAATAAGTAGTTATATGCTTATTATCCGGATCACCCCCAAAGGATAAAGTGGTCACTTCTCCTCTATCACCATAACCCATTTCAGTTCTGGCTATTTTCCAGCTAGAATCATCAAAGTCTGAATCGCGCCATAATATACCCTGATCAGTACCATCATCTAAATATTTCCATTCTGAACCAGCAGATAAAACCACCTGAGATTCTGCCAAATCTCCATCCCATATACCATCTCTCCTATTGAGCGGAACCGATACACCATTAACTCTTATCTCGGCAGTAACCTCAGGATCAAAAGTTCCCTCCAAACCTGTTAGCCGCTGATCAGTCGTTCTTGCAAAACCATTCGAACTATTTAGTGAGCTCTGTGCAGAAAATTGCCCTGATATTTGAGAAAGAATGAATAATCTACGGTCATCCATAAAATCTATAATATCATCCGAAATGTCACTATCCTCGGGAAGCCAGTTTAAAGAATTTTTAACAATAGCATCAAATCTGTCCTTAGAAAAAACCGTTCTCAAAAGCTCATCAATATTTTTATAATAAAGTCTTAGAATCGTTGGCTCGTTAAAGAACTCATTCAACTGCGGCATCGTTTGACCTCCAAAATTTGTAATCGCTGGAAAAATTGAATCATCAGGATCCGTATCCGTATCTCCGAGTCCAAAAATTGTATCAAAATCATGAGGAATTAATTTAAAGCGCTCGTCTACCAAGCCTCTGTACAATTTATAATCATCATCAGTTCCATTAGATAAATTAGTCTCTCGGCTAAGAACAATAGTCATGAAGGCAAACCATCGAGTCCATTGCTCAACATCTATAACTTCAGAAACACCTTGAAAGTATTCATCACTAGAAGTGTTATTCATAACCCTCATGAAACGGTGTAAGTCAGACCAATCATCAAATGATTCATTCGATCCTTTTGACCAACCATCAGAACGATAACGATTAGAATCTGGCCCTAGGGTCTCAGTTGATCTAATAGACCATTTCACATCAGGCCTCGCCTTGGAATAAATATTACCTCCTGAATCATTTGGGTAATGGTCATCCGCCCACTTACCATCGATAGCTTCAACATGAAGATACGAACCATATCGACGCTCATTATCATTATCATTTGCTCTATTGACACCATTGTACCTCAACTGAACTGGTCTCGCTGATGCCGCCTCAATTCCTGACAAATTCGCTAAACGAGACCCTAAAAGTTGAAGATAAATATATTGGCTATTTAAATTAATCTTGGTCGTTCCATTCAAAGGGTTATCACGTGGAATATTAAGGCGGTTGTTTCGTGGATTTCTCGTTCTACTTCCAGCCCCTCTAACTCTAACTCCACATTGGTATCGTATTTCGTAGCCTTCCCCCTGCCTTACTATTAAAGTTGCATTCTTCTGCGCATCACTAGAACTATTGAAATTCCGAAAACGAAAATCTCTATCCTCTTCAACTGTCATAACAAGTCTGTAAACCGGCTGTTCCCCCAAAAAGTTCTCATCATCGAATTGAAACAACGCATTGGGGCCTTTTTCATTTTCTCCAACATTTGGCCATCTTCTAATAGAATCACCTGTGCCTGATGTAATGAAAAACTCAATCACTGTTTCATTATCTTGGGCCGGAACTACGGCACTAAAAATACTATCGTCTGATTTAAGGTCGCCATTAGCACCTTGATCTTCCATTATGGACTCAATAAAATCACCGGGATCTGAAGTCGAAACTCTCCAATATAATTTAGCACCTAAACTCGAATCTTTGGCTCCTTTTAGTTTAGTACTTACAACTACCTCTTGACCAGAACGCGGCACAGGAGGGTAATGTTTGACCTCCAAAATAAGAGGGGTATTTAGAGTTGATGGAATGTTATTTTTATCACCAGGGGTTGGGGAATTACTAGAAATCCAATTCTGTCCGTGCTTATTAGAAATATCAATGTTTGCCAATTGCAGTGATGCTCCTTCACCATCAGTCGGTGTACTCCATTTCCACCCAGATTCATCTCTGAGCACACCAGAGTCGTCCTCTGGCACTCTAATAGCCCAATCACCTTGATCAGAATATGTTACATCATCAACTTCATCACCAAGCGCATCTTTAATTCTTATCCTTTCTCCGCTATTACTTAATCGCCCTTGCCAAGGACCTATCAAATTATCAACTGCACCGTAAACAGATACAAATTTTTCAGGATTTGCAGCGACCACGTAATACTCACCGGGAAGAATACTAACTTCTGGAAATTCAAAATTTACCCCTGAACTAAATGTCCAACCCTGCATAGGCACAGGACCTGATCCTATATTGTGTAATTCAATGAATTCCTCAGATGGATCACCTGAAGAAGAATTATACATAATCTCAGTGATAATAACTGTATTGTCCGGACCGCCGATTTCTAATTCCACAGTAGCAATATTAGAAACCTTACCATTAGCTATAGAATTGTATTTAAAGGAATCTTTTCCGGCAAAATTTTCTGCAGGAGTGTAATCAAAAGAGCCGTCAGCATTTAAGTTAAGTATGCCCTGCCCTAAATATTCAACTAAGTTCGCCTCAGCTAAATCACCTTCAATGTCTTGGTCATTTGTAAGAACTCCTTTGTCAGATGGAATACTAATAGATTGACCTATCAATACAAAAAAATCATCATCCTTAGCAACCGGAGCGTCATCTACATCAATAATATAAATCTGACATTGAACTGGTATTGAGTTTTGATAACCATCATTAAGGGCAAATTCAAAAACGTCAAATCCACTATAATTAGCCTCTGGAGCATATACAAAACTTCCATCATTGGAAAGTGAAAGCACTCCATGCTGAGGCTCACTAATAAGAACTACACTCAAATCATCTTGCTCCTCGTCTATACTTTTAGAAATTAAACCAAATTCTACATCTCTCTCCAAAACGGAATCCTCATAAACTACATAACGTTTAATCTTTGCTAATGGAGGAGCATTCACACGAATCGTAACTTTAGCAGGATCAGAGGTAAATTCACCGTCCGACACTTCATAATTGAAATTTACCAAACCAGAAAAATCTGGATCAGGTGAAAAAATTAACTCACCATCTTCTTTTTCATTTAGCTGTCCTGATTCAGTTTCTGATAAAATTTTTACACTTAATTCATCTCCGTCTGGATCCAAATCATTTGAAATCAATTCTGCGATATTTATAGAAAATTCACTATCAGGCGGAGTTAAATAATAATCTTCGATTGCAACTGGGGGATCATTTACAGGTAATACATTAATAGTTGCGATCACATAAGGTGCCTCACCTGATAAATCAGCAACACGATAAGTAAATTGATCCTGACCAGAAAAATTTTTATTTGGTATATAAATAAAAGACCCATCTTCTGAGAAACTAAGCGAGCCGTTTTGTGGATCAGAATTTAAAATGGCGGAAATATCAACACCGTCCGGATCATAATCATTTTCAAGGACACCATCCCCAGCATCAACTTGAAGCAAAGTATCCTCTGAGGTCTGAAATTTCTCTCCAAAAGATATTGGCAGATCATTAGAGCCAGCTTCAACTAATATAAAAACTTTACCATCGTCCGAATACTCACCATCTGATACAGTGTATTCGAAAGTGTCATCTCCTTCATAATTTAAATTCGGTATATAGCTGAAGCTACCATCTTCATTTAGTTCAAGTTTCCCATGTTCCGGTGGAACAAGTAAGGAGACTTTTAAGTCATCATTATCAGCGTCTACGTCATTACTCAAAATTGAAACTCCTTTACTAAGGGTCGCAGTTAAACGCATATCAAACCCTAAATCAGAACTCGTGCTACTTGTTTGATGCACTTCGACTGCTACAAGGTTATCTCCATCAATTAGTACTGAGGGGTCGACATCAAACTCAAAGTAAGTCAACTCATCTGCTTCACCTACGACTTCTATAGAAACATCTTCGAAGCCTGCATCAGGAACTAAATTTGAACGAACCACCTCCTCACCATTAATGTAAACAGCAGCTCCATCATCTCTAAGCAAACCAATTTGTAGCGACTCAATCTTTTCCAGATCATCCACTTCAAACCAGTGTCTAAAATAAGTAGTTATGTGTTTTTCATCATCGTTATCACCATAACTTATAATTGTTGAGACATTGTCATCTCCATAACCCAACTTGGCGCTTCCAACGCTCCATACATCATCATTATAATCAATCTCTTTCCATGCATTACCGAGATCTGAACCATTATCTGAATATAACCAATCGGATCCAGTACTAACCAAATCAAAATTTGAAGATTTAAAATACCTTAACTCAAAGCTATCCATCGCCCAAGATGCATCATCTCCTCCTTGCCACCCCGGACCACTAGCAAATATCTCAATAATTAAAGAGTCAGAACTATGAGGTATATCTTTTAAACTAGGCTCATTTCTTAAATCATATGCAGAATCTAGGAAATTGACACCAGAGGAAAATCCTAAGTCTAAATTTCTTGCTATCTCAACTCCATCAGATGGAATAAAACTCTGAGAATTCGGTAACCCACTATTGCTAAAAGTATGAGAAAAAACAGTAGAACCATCAACCGATATTGAAAAAATATCGCCTTCCCAAGAATCAATTATAGCAAGAACAAAACCCAATGAAATTCTATCATGGGGCGGAAGGTTTTCTATAGTTATGGTCGTTGATTCTGCAGGGTTCCCAGATGTGCTGTTTCTCAAAAACTGCCCCTCAAAACCATTAAGTGAAGAAAATTGATCCGTCGATTCAATTTCAACATTACCTGAGAACTCAAAACCTACAACATTATCAAAATTTTCTTGTAGTATTAGTTTGGGAACTGAATTTGAAAACTGCGAAACTAGCAAAGTAGTATTTTCAGTAATCAAAAAGTTATCATCTAATGCGACTGGAGAATCATTAACAGGAGACACTTCAATTTTTACCTCTGAAGGCAATGAAAAGTCCTCACCATCTGAAGCTAAATAACTAAATGCATCAATACCGCTAAAGTTTTCTGCAGGAGTATAATTAAAGCTTCCGTCTGAATTAATAGTTACTGCCCCATTCGCAGGCTGCGTTCCTATAGAGTACTTTAAAGACTGACCTTCAACGTCAGAACCAGTCAGTTCAAGCGATGAACCCAATGCAATTTCCAAATTTTGATCTTCTATAATGGAAAATGAACGGTCCGCTATTTGAGGAAGATCATTAACCGATTCTACATTAATAGTCACCAAAGCTGGATCACTGCGCCCCGAGTTATCAACTATACGGTAAGAGAACTCATCAACACCATAAAAATCTAGTTCTGGCAAATAGGTAAAAGTCCCGTCGTCATTCATTGATAAGGTGCCATGGGAAGGATTACTATCCACTTCAGCAACTGATGACGGGTTATCAAAGACATCATTTTCCAGCACCCCTGACCGTGATCCACCCCCAGAATAATTAATAACTATATCATCAAACCAAACGTCCGTAAGTTCATTGCCACTATTGGCTCTGTTATTATAAACCCCGAAATCAATGACATGATCTCCTGCGTCCAATGAAACCTTTGTGCTAAAAGTTTGCCATCCAGTATCGGACTGACCTTCTCCTGTAAGCCTATCAATTTCGTCACCTCCGTCACCAATAAAGTCACCATCAATAGCGAATATTACAGCCCCATATTCATCATCTTCATAATTCTCTGAAACGACTAGTCTGTATTTAAAAGAAATTTCCAACTCAGAGCTATCTTCTAGGAAAACATTTTTTCTCCATGCACCTGCAGACGTAACAGGCCCAAAGAACCATCCTCCACCTACACGAATATATGCAGCATTTGTTCCGTCTACACCAACACCTTGTCCAATATTTCCATTAGCATTGTTGGGCGCTGTCGTAGCAAAAGGACCATCAAATGGGTCGTCAACATAACCAAAGGAGTTTGACCCACCTCCACCGTTTAATAGGGGTGAAATATTTAAATCAAATCCAACATCACTACTCGTATTTCCTGCTTGGTGTAATTCTACCGCAATTTGATTATCTCCAACAATCAGCAAACCCTCTAAATCAACCCGTGCAGATATGTAATTAGCTTCATCATTTACTCCAGCAATCGCAGGAGTTAAAGTAGTAATGATTCCTTCTGGAATTGCTGGGGAACGGAAAACTTCTTCTTCATTAATGTAAACAATAATTCCATCGTCTGCCAAATAATTGATTTCCCAATCTGATAATCGCGCTTCCTTTTCATCCAGTGAAAACTGATTTCTAAACAAGTAAGTTGTAACTAAGTTTTCTCCGTTGTCTGCCTCATCAATTCCAAAGAGTTCATTATCAAGACCAGGAAATGCATCAATAGTTCCTGACTGAATAGGGATGGGTGCAACAAACCATGGTCCTACATTTGAGGAATCAATATCAAAGTTAGGAGCAATCCAAATGTTGCCAGATGCATCAGTTGGATAATCCTCTGAATCCCCATTTTCATTTTCTAAGCGATCTAAAATTTGCCAATTATCTTTAATGAAACCTGGCGCACTTTCCTCATCGAAAGAAACCTGGAGAATAGGTCCAGTTCCTGTCTTTAGTTCAGAATCTTCTGATATCTGATAATTATCATCAACAGCCTCGGACTGAGCCCTCAGTAACTTAGAGGGATTAGCATAAAGTAAGAAAAAAATAACGGTTACTATAGGCTTATAATATTTATAGAGCATCTCTGGAATATAAGAAGGTTTAGAAGGGTTTATTATATTCCAACTATTTTATAAAAATTTCAATTCCGATAAATAGAAAAGATCATTTATGAACAATTGATGAACGAGACTTAATGGCATCAATTGCCCATTGAGCATGCTCTCTAATCAGCTCACTCTCTTCATTTAAAGCTTTTCTAAGATGAGGTATATCCTTTTCTTTACCTGAATTTCCTATCGCTATACAAACATTTCTAAGAAAACGCTCTCGGCCTAACCTTTTAACAGGTGACTTCCGAAATAAATCCCTAAAATCGCTTTCATTTAACTCAAGAAAGTTAATCAAAGGCATGTCCACAAATTCTCTAACGGCAAACTTAACCTCTTTTGAGGCATTAGCGAAACGGTTCCACGGACACACTTCAAGGCAGTCATCACAACCAAATACCCTATCACCTATGGGTTCTCTAAATTCTGAGGGGATAGAACCTTTATGCTCAATAGTAAAATAAGAAATACACCTCCTGGGATCCATTATGTTGGGAGCCGTGATTGCATCTGTGGGACAGCAATCAATACATTTAGTGCATGACCCACACCTATTAGGCATAGGTTGATCAGGATTTAGATCCAAAGTTGTAACCAACTCAGCGAGAAAAAACCAAGTGCCTAATTTTGGATGAATTTGAACGGTGCTTTTACCATTCCAACCGACACCCGCGTCTGTAGCAAAATCTCTTTCAAGAATTGGTCCATAATCTACATAAAACCGTTGCTCACCTCCCAATTCCTCTAAAGCTTTTGCAAAATTCTTTAATTTTTTGTCTATAACATCATGATAATCATTTCCCCAAGCGTATTTTGCAAACCTACCAATTCCAGATTTATTTGAAACACCTTTATCAATTGGAAAATAATTTAGAGCAAGAACAATAACTGTAGAGGCTCCTTGAAGTAGAAGACGAGGATCTTTTCTTCTCTCAGGGTTATTCTCCATCCATTCCATGTCTCCATTTTTATTTTCATCTAACCATTTTTGGAATTCTTGAGAATGTGATGCTTCCTTGGCTCTAGTAAATTTACAATCATCAAAACCAAGATCTTGGGCAATTAACTTAACTTTCTCCTCAAGCATCATGGCCATATAGAGTTAACCTCTTTTTGAGAACCATAGCCTTGCAGTCTCTGCGATACCAAAAGAAACTTCTTCGATACTTAGTCCGTCTGTAGGTATTCGCTCGTCAGAACATTCACTATAGTTTTTATGCCTTTGATCTAAAAGTTCTCGTATCGTCTTCCTAGGATCATCTGTTTGAAGTAAGGGCCTATCAGTATTTCTAGAAACTCTCTCAAGTATTGAATCCACACCAGCATCCAACCAAAAAACAATTCCAATTTTCCGGAGAAATTCTATATTCTCATTACAACTCACAATTCCTCCTCCAGTAGAAATTACCATTCTTTCTCGTCCCTCAAGGTCACGTAAAACCTGAGATTCTAACTTTCTGAATTCACTCTCTCCTTCATCCGTAAATATTTCATTAATAGACTTTGAAGCACTTTTTTCTATTAATGCGTCAGTATCAATAAACTCAAAACCCAAATTCACAGCTAACCTACTAGCAATAGTTGTTTTACCGCTGCCCATAAAGCCTATGAGTGATATATTAATTGGGGTATGACGAAAATTCTCAATCATTTCTATTAATTTAGTGCCATAGACAAAACGTGCAACGAATCGCATAACATGCAACATTGACGAAAGCCTACGATTGACGACTTTTAAAAGAAAACTAATGGAAACTGTAATAATAGGAACGGGAAATCAGCAAGCAATAAGGGAATCTGTTGCTATAGCGGTAGACCACCTTGAAAAAGGATCTATCGTCGCTCTTCCTACAGAAACAGTTTACGGTTTAGCGGCAAATGCTTTAGATGCTAAAGCCTGTGCAAAGGTATTTGAGGCTAAAGAAAGACCAAATTTTGACCCACTCATTGTACACGTATCTGGTGAAAAAATGCTAAACTCTGTGGCTGATATTCCTGAAGAAATTGAAGATACTCTATCAACCCTAATTAATGAGTTTTGGCCAGGAGCTCTTACTTTCATTTTACCTAAAAAAGAAATTGTTCCCGAAATCGTTACTTCTGGATTAGACACGGTAGCCGTTAGGAGGTCAAAGAATCCAATCTTCGCAGAAATAATTAATACACTCGAATTGCCAATAGCGGCGCCAAGCGCTAATCGATTTGGAAGCATATCACCCACCTCGGCTAATGCTGTTTTATGTGAACTTTCTGGTAAAATTCCATACATCATTGATGGCGGAGCATGTTCTGAGGGCGTAGAATCAACTATAATCAAAATAGAATCGGAGACAGGGAGGAAAAAACCAAATATTCAAATTCTGCGACCAGGCCCTGTAACTCCAGAGATGCTAAAAAAATTTGGCAAAATAGAAAAAAATCATAAATCAAAAACAAGTTCAAAAGAACTAACATCTCCAGGACAACTAGATTCTCACTACGCCCCAATAACACCTTTAAGAATAATCAATTCTCCAGATACCTTCACGCCAGAGCCATCAAAAACTTATGCATTACTTAGCTATCGAGGACAAAAAAAAGATGGTTATATAGAACTGTGTGAATGGAAACTAATCGAAACACTTAGTCCAGGTTCAGGAAAATTACCTGAAGCCGCAGTCAGATTCTTTTTCGCTCTAAGAAAACTAGATCAATTGGGTGTCGACGAAATTATTTCTGAACCCATTCCTGAGAGAGGTATAGGCATTGCCATCATGGACCGACTTAAAAGAGCAAGTCATCAATCCAGTTAAAAATTTAGGATTTTCTATAATGTCACTCTTAAGATCAATGGCAACAGTGAGCGGATTCACCGCTCTAAGTAGAATACTTGGATTCATTAGGGATATATGCATGGGATACTTTCTAGGGAGTGGTCATGCAGCAGATGCGTTTTTTGCCGCATTTAAATTTCCAAACATTTTTAGAAGAATTTTTGGAGAGGGTGCGTTTAACTCCGCTTTCGTTCCATTATTTGGCAAAGAATTAACATCCAAAGGAAAAAAAGAAGCAATACGTTTTGCTAGTCAAACTTTCTCTATTCTAACAATTGCTCTTCTTTTAATAACTATCATTGCCATTCCATTAATGAGCTGGATAACAATGGTACATGCACCAGGTTTCAAGGCAGCAAAAACTTTACAAGCTGATAAAAATTTCTCAGACAAGGCGATTCCCTTCAACATTAAAATTAAAGGGTCAAAAGATATCTATTTTGTTATCAATGATAAGAGAAATGTAGAAATAAATAATTTAATTCTAACTCAAAAAAACCAGGAAAAATTAATCTTATTTGATAAATTAAAATGGGTACAAGAAGAGGAAAGATGGATAAAAAAATTAACTTTACCTAAGGAGAAAAGCTTCACGCACATCAAGGGAAGCGCACTTATAAAATCATCTGAAAATGTTAATCCAAATTTAAAAATTTACAGAAACCACCCAGACACATTTAGCCTCACTGTTACTCTCTCCAAAATTACATTCATTTATCTGCTGTGCATGGCACTGGTTGCTCATCTTAGCGGAGTATTAAATACAGTGAAAATTTTTGGAATGCCGGCCGCGGCTCCTGTTCTACTGAATATGACTTTCTTGGTAGGTTTACTTATTTTTTCTGGAGTTTCTGGGATAAAAGGTAACCCAGTAAAGTATGCAAACGTCGCAGCATGGTGTGTCTTTATTGCAGGGTTTTTACAATTAGGAGCTCTATATTTAACCTGTCTTAAAAAGGGGCTTCGTATAAAATTATGCAAACCAAAAATAAGCCCAAAAATTAAGAAACTTTTTCTTCTCATGGGTCCAGGGGTTTTGGCGGCAGGAATACAGCAAATCAATCTTCTTGTAGGAAGTGTAATAGCCTCTTTTAGAGAAGGTGCCATTTCCTACCTATATTACTCCGAAAGAGTTTACCAGCTACCATTAGGAATGATAGGAGTTGGACTAGGTGTTATACTCTTACCAGAAGTCACAAGAAGATTAAGGGGAGGCGATGAAAAAGGAGCAGTTAAAAGTATGAATAGAGGAGTGGAACTTGCAATGCTTTTGACTATTCCCGCATCTATTGCACTCATTCTGATTCCATATCCAATCATTTCCACTCTCTTCCAGCATGGGGCATTTACAAAGGAAGATGCGACATTGACGGCATTTTCTTTAGGTGGATTTGCATTAGGTATACCCGGATACGTACTGGTTAAAGTCTTACAACCTGGATACTTTGCTAGAGAAAATACCAAAACTCCAATGCTTATCGCAGGCGCAACAGTTCTCGTGAACATCGTTTTTTCACTTATTCTTTTTGGACCATTTGGTCACATTGGTATTGCAATCTCAACGAGTATAGCAGCTTGGGTCAATGTAACCCTACTAATGTACGGTTTGAAAAATTTCTGGAAACCTGACGCCAGATTAAAATCCCGGTTGCCTCGTATAGTCACAGCAAGCCTAATAATGGGACTATCACTATGGATTCTTAATAATATTATAGAAGAAATGTTTACTCAGGGCTTTTGGCTAAGAATAGCAGGTCTTCTTATATTAGTCGTCTCCGGCGCAGCGATTTATTTCTTGGCAGCCATTAAGTTGAAGGCCTCAAGTCTAAATGAGCTAAAAGAGGAATTTAAAAAATCATGATTTTACCTGTTTTCCTTATAGCTTTCAGCAAAGCAGGAATTAATCAGATTCCTCGCTTTACTTTATGTTCACTTTTTATTTGGTTTATCGGGTGAGCTTAAAGGTCATTAAAACGATCAAAGAAATAACTAACTGGGAATTTCTACAACCAGTTATACTCGTGCCAACGATGGGAGCTTTGCACGATGGGCATCGAAAGCTCATAAGAGAAGGTAATGCCATAAAAGGCAATAAAGGAACTCTAGTAGTTTCAATATATCTAAATCCCATTCAATTCAATGACCCTAAGGACTTAGATAAATACCCCCGAACACTAGATACAGACTATGAGACCTGTGAAGAAGAAGGAGTTGATTTAATATTTGCGCCCTCAGATGTAGAAATGTATCCAAATCCATATTCCATTGGAGTAAGTGAAAACAATATTTCTCAGGAACTATGCGGCTCAAAACGACCTGGGCATTTCGATGGGGTATGCACAGTTGTGACAAAGCTTTTTAATTTAATTAAACCCAAAATAGCCATATTCGGAAAAAAAGATTATCAACAGCTTTCCATCATCCGGCAGCTCATTATCGACTTGAATTATCCAATAGAAATTATAGCTATTGAAACTCAAAGAGATAAAAACGGCTTGGCGATGAGCTCAAGAAACGAACAACTTAATGAAATAGAAAAAGAAAAAGCTTCGGTAATTTATAAGGCACTAGAGGCAATGGTAAATAGTGGAGAGTCGCAATCCAAACATCTTATAAAATTAGGTAAATCTATCATAGAGAAGGAGTCTCAAATAATTAAAATTGACTATATTGAAGTAGTAGACCGCTCCAATCTAAAAAAATTAAAAGTTATAGATCGCCCTGCTTTGGCAGCGATTGCGGTTTTCATTGGAAAAACAAGATTAATTGATAACATTGAGATTGATTTTGAGTAATATGATTACCAATTAAATTAAATAAATTCCGGCGACATTTTTTATAGCTAATCAATGAAACACTTTAATGATCGAGTATGATTACGTAGTGGTAGGAACTGGAGTTTCTGGCTTAAGTCTCGCTTTGAGGGCAGCGAAGCATGGTAGAGTTGCAGTAATCACCAAACGAAAATCTGAAAATTCCAATACTTCTTGGGCTCAAGGTGGAATATGTTGTGTTGCCGATGAAGGAGATTCATTTGAATCACATATCGCCGATACGATTGGAGCTGGAGCTGGACTATGTGATAAAGAGGTAGTTCGAAAAATTGTCGAATCAGCACCTGACGCTATAGAGGAAATGATAAATATTGGAGTAGAATTTGATAAGACTTCAACTGGAGAATTTGAGCTAGGAAAGGAAGGCGGACACTCCAAAAGGAGAATACTTCATTCAAAGGACACGACTGGAAAAGCGATATCAGAAAAATTAATTAGCTCTGCTAAAAAATCTGAAAAAATAGATATCTTTGAACATCATTTCGCAATCGATGTTATCACAAAAGAAAAACTAGGCATTAAAGGAAATAATGAGGTAGTCGGAATTTATGTGCTCGATGAATCTAAAGCTCAAATTCTAACCTTCCGATCCAAAAACGTAATCCTTAGTACGGGAGGATGCGGCAAAGTCTACTTATACACAACAAATCCTAATATCGCCACAGGTGACGGTTTAGCCATGGCTTACAGAGCAGGTGCAGATATAGCAAATATGGAGTTTATCCAATTTCATCCCACTTGCTTATATCACCATGAACTAAAAAACTTTCTTATTTCGGAAGCAGTGAGAGGGGAAGGAGGAAAACTGATAGGTAGAAATGGTAAAGAGTTTATGTATGATTATGATCCACGTGGGTCTCTTGCCCCCAGAGATATAGTTGCTAGAGCAATTGATCATGAAATCAAAAAGACAGGTGAACCGTGCGTCTACGTGGACATAAGTCATAAATCTAGAGAGTATATTGCAGACCGTTTCCCCAACATTTATAAAACTTGCTTATCAGTAAACATTGATCCAGCCAGTGATCCTATCCCAGTTGTGCCTGCGGCTCATTATCAGTGTGGAGGAGTGAAAACAACTATAGATGGGCAAACCTCGATAAAAGGTCTATATGCAATCGGAGAAGTAGCCTGCACAGGCCTTCATGGAGCAAATAGACTCGCCTCAAATTCTCTTCTAGAAGGTGCAGTCATGGCAGCTCACTCAGCAGAACATATGATCAACCGAAATAAGGAGGATAATGAAAATTCCGAGAATTTGCTGATTCCTGATTGGACTAGTGGAGAAGCCGAAGATGTAGACGAATTAGTTGTAATTTATCACAACTGGGATGAAATCAGGCGATTAATGTGGGATTACGTATCGATAGTTAGAACAAACAAAAGATTAAAAAGAGCAGCTACGAGGTTACAAAATTTAAGTAAAGAGGTACAAGAGTTTTACTGGAATTTTAAAATTTGCAGCGAGCTTTTAGAATTAAGAAATCTTGTTGAAACCGCTTCACTAATTGTTCAATGTGCACAAAGAAGAGAAGAAAGCCGAGGATTACATTACACTCTCGACTTTCCTAATATGGATGATAGCGAAATTGCAAATGACACTGTGATAAGTTTACAAAAGTAGTATCAGACAATCTATGGCTCATAGATCGTAATCATTAGAAGACTTCATACCTTGACCGAACTGCATATCATATAATTTTTTATAAACTAACGAATTCTTCAATAGCTCCTGATGTCCCCCAATAGCAGTCACTCTCCCATTTTCCATAACAACTATTTTATCAGCACTTAGAATTGTTGAGAGTCGATGTGCGATAGCAATCGTTGTCTTGCCACTTGAAAGCTTTTTAATAGCGTCTTGAATTACCTTCTCTGACCGAGAGTCAAGAGCCGAGGTAGCTTCATCTAACAAGAGAATTGGAGCATCTCTTAAGATTGCCCTCGCAATGCTAATTCTTTGCTTTTGTCCACCAGAGAGCTTATCACCTTTATCTCCTACGACACTTTGATAACCATTTGGTTGAGCCTCAATAAATTCATGAGCATGAGCCATTTTAGCTGCTTCAATAACATCTTCATCAGCGGCATCCAATTTACCGTATCTAATATTTTCTAATATAGTATCATGAAAAAGAAATGTACTCTGATTAACAACTCCAATATTATCACGTAAAGAAGACTGACTAATTTCTCGAATGTCCGTTCCGTCAATTTTTACGCTACCTTTAGTTGGATCATAAAAGCGCAAAATAAGTGAGAATAATGTACTTTTCCCAGCTCCACTCTCTCCAACTAATGCATAATTTTTACCAGACTCCACGGTAAAATTAATATCCTCAACGGCATATGATTCATCACCATAGGAATGACTGACTTCCTGAAAAAGTATCTCACCATTACATTCATTTATCTCTGTGGCTTTTTCTTGATCAATTACGGATGGAGTCCTATCCATCATCTTGAAGACTTTTGCCGTAGCGGCTAGAGATTTTTGAAGCAAAACCGAAATTCTACTCATCGTTTTCGCCGGAGGATAGAGAAGCACAAGACCAGCATTAAGAGCTAGGAACTTTCCGGGGCCACCTGAACCAGGAAAAAACGAACAATAGACAAGCGCAGCACCTACACCAAAAGATGCAACAACCTCAACAAGCGGACTAACAATCTCCATCGCTTTTCGCCAACGCATGATAAAGGTCATCATCTTTGAATTTGCTACCACAAACTTATCAACTTCGTGCTCCTCTCTTGAATGACTCTTAACGACCTGAATTCCAGAAATAGCTTCCTGCATTACTACCATCATTTTTTCAGCTTGCTCTTCCTCTTTACCTCCAGATTTTCTTACTTTTTTACTAGCAAGAATAACAGGCAAAATACATAGCGGGAAAAGCACTAGAGCACAAAGAGCAAACTTCCAATCAATATAAAAAATCGCGGCAACAGCAGAAAAAATTGCTATGGGTTGCTTTACTATATCACTAGATGCAGTCGTTAAAGTTTCCTGTGCAAGTCTAGTCTGATTGAAAACAGTTTGCATAATCTCACCCCCTTTCCTCTGATTGAAATAGTCAAGTGATTGCCCCATTAACCTACGGTATAATTCTACTCTTATGTCACTAAGAATTCGCAAACTGCACCACAACATATAATAAGCATTCAAATAACCACACAAACCTCGTGCCACCATGATAGTTGGTATTAGAAGGGCAACTAAAAGAATTTCGGTGTTAAATACAGATACGGATTCTGAGTTTTTCTGTAGTACCTCTTCAACTATTTTGAAAGATTCCCTTGCCTGTTCAAAATCTTCACCTGTTACTTTAGATTTAATTTTTTCAAAATCATCTAGGCTTTTACTAGAACCAAATACCACATTGGTAACCCAGTTTATAACCAAAACCATTACCCCGTTTACAACTCCGTAGAGAGCACCAAATATAATACCAAATGCAAACCTCCATTTATATGGTTTGAGGTAACTCGCCAATCTTCTGTAAAGAACCATCATTGATCCTTTAGCCAAATCGGTCATTTCCTGATTTGATTTTTTATTCATGAACCTGGCCTTAATAGCCAATGCTTTGAACCGTTAGCACGTTTCTAGCCATTAGTCGATGGATCCAAAACATATACAATTTAAGAAATCCTAAACATCTATGGTGAGATTACATCAAGACAAACCAATAAATCGGTATTATTTTAATATTTCTAACTTTATTAAATGTTCTTGCAGAGCACATATATGAGAAAAATTTACAATCCTTTGAAAGTTCTAAAATCAATCTCAGCGATATTATTTTTGATTCATTTGAACATTCCGGCTCAAGCTCAAGAAATAGAAAAAGACACCATTTTTAATAGATGGGACAAAAACAAGGATGGAAAGTTACAACTCGAAGAGCTTCCGCCAAACGCTAGGCCTAATTTCAAAAAAGCCGACCAGAATAATGATGGGACTATTTCAAGAGAAGAAGATAGAATATTTCGTTCAAAATTACGAAAAAATAGAGGGATAAATCGAAAAGAGAATCCTCAATTTAATAGGAATCTTATAAAAATTGAATCGAATATTTTTTATACGAAAAATAAAAACCCGAGGCAAAGTCTTGATTTAATAATACCCATAAAAAGAGCAAGTCAAAAGCTACCTGTTATTGTTTATATCCACGGAGGAGCCTGGAAATCCGGTAATAAAGAGCAAGGGTTAAGACATCTAACTCCTTACGTTGAATCAGGTAAATATATAGGTGCAAGCATCGGCTACAGATTATCTTCAGAATCCAAATGGCCTAATCAAATTTATGATTGTAAAGCAGCTATAAGATGGATCAGAGGCAATGCCAAAAAATACAATATAGATGCCGACAAAATCGGAGCAATAGGACATTCTGCAGGGGGGCATCTCGTATCAATGTTAGGAACTAGCTCCAACATCAAAGCTCTAGAAGGATCTTTAGGCGATTACAAAAAACTCCTTAGTAATGTAAATTGTGTAGTGAATTTCTTTGGGCCATCCGCATTTCTTGAGATGTCAAAATTTCCAAGCAATATTGATCATGACTCTTCACAATCTCCTGAATCTCAACTAATTGGGGGAGCTCTAAATGAAAATAAAAAGAATGCAAAATTAGCTTCGCCTATTCATTATGTAAGTAAAGACGATGTTCCGTTTATGCATATACATGGAACAAATGATCAACTCGTACCCTATAATCAATCTGTGATATTCAATAAAAAACTTTTACAAGCAGGGTGTGAGTCAGTTCTGATCACCGTTAAAGAAGGTGGCCACGGAGGTTTTAAAAATGAAAAAATAAAAATACTAACCAACAAATTCTTTGATAAACATCTTCGAAATTCTAATTTTGAAATTAAAGAACAAACAATTAAACAATTCAATTCCTCTGATTAGTTAATCTCTTTAAAAATGCACAAAGGATCCAGAGCAAAAGGGAAACGCAAGCATTCTCATAGCAAAGACTACAACAAAGGCGGTAAAAGAAAAGCTTCCCGCGAAGATGAGCTTTTACCCATTTTAAAACTCAAAAATGATCCTATAATTTTAATTTTGGATCATGTTCAAGATCCTCACAATTTAGGCGCATGTCTACGAACAGCTGATGGCGCGGGTTGCACCGCAGTAATTGCTCCTAAGGATCGTTCTTCTCCACTAAATGAAACCGTAAGGAGAATTGCATGCGGCGCAGCAGAATCAATTCCATATGTTCAGGTCACTAACCTTGCAAGAACAATGAAAATTTTGAAAGATGAGGGATTCTGGTTAGTGGGGACCTCAGATAATGCAGACCAATCAATTTATGAAATAGATTTGAAAGGAAAAGTTGGAATAATCATGGGGGCAGAAGGAAAAGGTTTACGAAGATTAACCGAAGAGAAATGTGATTTCCTTGCCAAGCTACCAATGATGGGATCTGTGGAATGCCTCAATGTATCAGTTGCCACAGGAATTAGCCTATATGAGGCACTAAGACAGAGAAATCTGTAATTAAGTTCAAAGAATTTAGTCAAATTATACTAAATTTTTAGCAATTTTCACGTATCAAAATAAACATTACTGCCTTACAATTAATGACTTATAATTAAACCATACTAAATAATCACTGCAATTGTCATATTTATTCAAAAAATAAAAAAGAATAGAAGTATTGTGATTTTAAGTTGTTTTTATGCGATAAAATAGGTATTACTACCTTTTAATAATTTATAAATCCCTGTCACCCCTCAGCAATCCAAAACCGCCATGTGGAATACACTAACTATCATCTCAATTTTATTAGTAATTGGAGCAGCCTCTATTCGCTTCGTAACGACCAAAAACTTAGAGCATGAAAGAGCGGCTCTACAACTTACAATAACAAACGCCAAAGCCGCTGAAGATCGTCAAACAGATATTCAAGAGGCAAAAGCCACTACAGACACTCAGACTAAAGAAACCGATACTGCTGCTGCAACCCAAGAGGGAGAAGAAGCGAAGAAAAAAAATGAGGAGACAGATAAGACTGCAAAAAAAGGAACGCTAGAAGGACAGCTCAAAGTAGCACAGCAAAAGTTAGATAAACTCAACAAGGATCTAGCAGAGATCGGAGAGATTGAGGATCTTGTTGAAAAGAGCCAAAACCTTCAAGCTGAAATGGCGGCTGTTCAGCAAGAGATTGCAATTACAAAAGAAAATTATAAAAACGCGGTTTCTAAAAGAGAAGCGACTGACAGCACGATTGCAAATTTTCGCGATAAAGTTTCTCGCCAGCGTGCAGGGCAGATGGTTGAAGTTAACGCTAAAATTGCACAAACATTTGATAACTGGGGCTTTGTTGTAATTAACGCAGGTGGAAATCAAGGCATCAACGCAAGAGTAAAGCTTGATGTAAAG
>CESM01022195.1_pt1 | contig 33341 bp, 48 predicted proteins | sample 361421 | NCBI WGS metagenome assembly CESM01 (sample SAMEA2622219, study PRJEB7988) | marine metagenome | isolation source: saline water (ENVO:00002010), including | reverse complement strand
TAGTTCAGGTCTATCTGCTATACTAGTAAATATAACGGATAACAGGTTAATACTGTCTATGGGTAGAACTAACGATGTTGACAATTGTACGGTTGCAGAACTGTTTGCTATAAGGCTAGGTCTGTTCCTGTCTAAGTCTACTGTGAGAGAAGGAGATCTTCTTAGAATCTGTTCTGATAGTCTATCCGCAATAGAGCATCTTGAAGACGCTGTCGAAACCAATAACGAAGACGTTGGAGAGATTAAACATTTCATACAAAGAATACTAGAGACATATCCGTGTGATGTTGAATTCCAGTGGGTTAGAGGTCATTCCGATCATCCAATGAATGACATGGCTGATTACATTGCCTACCGTCATGCGCAGGGTTAGGCTTATTGCTTAATGCACGTTGGCGCTTAACATGGTCGACTTTGCGAAGAGAGCAAAAGATAGGGCACGTATCAACGAAAGGAATGCTACATTAAACTCAAGTAGAGTCAATTTTAGACAGAATTATATCAGGCGCAATAATATACATCATTTCTTGTTGGGTGGAAAAGGTGTATCATTTGGTGCGCCCTTTGACGGTGTTGGTTTACCATCACATAACGTCATAATGTGCATGGTCAATGATGCTGGCGAACTACCAATGGCAGTAGTCAACATTGGTTACAAGCAGAATAATACATTTCCTAAGACACTAGATGTTTCTCAGTTGAATAATATTCAAATTAGAGGTGATGAAATAGTAATTACTATGCCTAAAGACGAAGAAGGTATAGCAAACGCAACAGGAATGTACTATGGATTGGATTCTGCCTTCACACAACACGGTAAAATATTTTCTGCAGTACCATTGAGAGTATTGGTATCTTATCATATTAGCAGCAATACCACATCAAATGCTTTCAGCGTCAAATCAAAGTATGGTAGAACTAAACTAATCAAAGAAAGTATGACGAATGAGTCAGAATTTACCAAAGAATTCAGGGTTGGCGCCAATGGTGTGGTCAATCTTGGCGAATTAACTCAAGCATTAGTCAAAATCCCAGATGTTGCGGAACTAGACCCAGAAACAGGATTGGTAATGTATCCTCAGTATCTGATTACCGATAGAGTTACTATCAAGTTAATTAGAACGTGAGAATATGGAAGAGCCTGAAGCGGTTGGGATACGGTCTTTTATTTGGTTTATCAAACCAGAAGACATCTATTCAGAAGAAGTCGAATTACCTTCTACCAAAGAAGAGGGTGCGACATTCGTAGGTGTAAGAGACTTCATCGATTTCGATTTAAACAACGGTAGGCTGAAACACAAATGGGTGCCTAGATGGAAGACTGAAGCAATAAGATATCTAACGACGCACGAAGATGCAGCAGGTTTACGAGCAGCATCAGACGTCTACTACCTAGTTACAATCAAAACAGAAGAAGATATTGTTGACAAGTCTGAAACATACCCAAAAATGATTCCTGAGGGGTGTGATGGAATGATATTAGAAGTACCAATAAAGGGGAAACTAATGAAGGGTGACCCAAGTCCTGATTTACCTATTTCATTTTATACAAACTACAAAAACGACCGTATTGACCTAAAAGAAGCCGGAGAAATAGGCGGAGTCAATATGGAAATAATGTCACCAGAAGAGATAATAAAAATGTCAGTGGTCGAAGTTATCACTGGTGAGGCACTTAGAGAAGATACGGATCAAATAACACCTGTTATTGGTGGAACAATGGATCCTAGAATGGGTTCTTTGGCTAAAGATTCTGATTGCCCAACTTGCTACTTACCATTTGACCCATCGACCAACGACTCTACCAAAAGTTGTTCGGGGCATTTTGGCCATATCTCACTACCAGAACCTATACCTAACATACTTTTTCTAGGAGAAACGAAAAGAAAAGGAGATACCTCTAAGCCTTTGCTAGACGCATTAAATAAGACCTGTCATAGTTGCAGTAGAGTTATGTTACCTAACGATTTATTAGAAAGTCTAAGACCTAGAATACTTGAGGAATTTACGCTAGGTGGTAAAAACATAGCATCGAGAAGAAGAGTTAGAGCAATAATGAGTAAATTTTTCAATAATGTTGATAAGACTGGAAGAAACTGCCCACATTGTTCTGCAATAACACCAAAAATTACTTTCTACTTTAACTCTGGAGAGTTTCAATATGATACTAAAAGAGAAGATGGTGTAGATTTACTTAGTTACAGGGCAGTTCGAGACATCTTTAGCGACATCCCTGACGGCGATTGTTATTTTCTAGGGATAAATCCTGTAACATCTAGACCTGAAAATATGTTTTTTGAAGTCTTACCAGTCATACCAAATACATCTCGGCCAATAAAGCAAAGAAGTGACGGCAGAACAGATGTAGATGATTTAACTAAACTCTACGGTGCTGTGGTTAACGATGCCAATAAGTTGCTCACAATCAAAAACTCAGGACGAGCGGTAAGGAGTGGACGATATGCTAGGAAAATGCTTTTGTTTTCGGTATCTAGATTAATTGACAATAGTAATCAAACAATAGGTTCTGGAGGCAGTAAGCAGACTTTTACCTACGGTGCAGGGGTTCAACTAGAATCCTTAAAGGGGGTTTTGAATAGGCTAGAAGGTAAAAAAGGTAGACTTAGGAATAATCTGCAGTCTAAATATGTAAACAACGTAGGTTACTCAGCAATAAGCCCAGATCCAAATTTAGCAATAGACGAAGTCGGTGTACCAATGGCCATGTTATTGGGTGACGATGGCATAACGTATCCTGTAACAGTCACTAACGAAAACATAGTTCGAGTTAAACAGTATATACAAAACACCATTGATGACGTACACCCAAAAGCCAAGCGTTTGTTCAATCATATCAACGAACAAGGTGGTGATGTTTTAGAACGCAGTTCAGCAGAACATCTCACTCATGTTATGGATGGCTTGAAACCAGGAATGGTAGTAAAAAGGGAATTGATGGATGGCGATATTTGCTTATTCAATCGAGCACCGTCTTTACATAGACAATCAATAATGGCATTCAGAATAAGAATTGTGCCAACAAAAAGCCTTAGTATGAACCCAACAGTTTGTATTCCCTTCAACGCAGACTACGATGGAGATGCAATGAAAGCACACTTTGTTCAATCTGAAGCAGCAAAGCAAGAAGCAATCAAATTGATGTCATTAACAAAGAACATCATTCATTCTAGGTACGGGATGCTAACAGTTGCTACCGACCAAGACCAAACTTCTGGCTTGTATCTATTAACTTACACCGACAAAGCCAAAGCAAACACTTGGAATAGTGGCACAGGATTTGGATTCAATGCAGAAGGGCTACCGTATGTCTCTAAGCAAACTGCAATTGAATGTTATTCGACTGTATTTAGTGAAATAAGAGACGGTAAAGAAGGCAAAACTTACCGCACGATGGATTCATTACCAGAATCTGACGCCGCGACACCTGATGGACCTGGGTATACTGGCAGAGCATTATTTAATCACCTATTTACAATACTGGACGCAGAGTATGTTTCTGCTAGTTTTCCTGGTGACACACCGTTGACTGAGGTACTTGAAGACGGCTCTGTTGCTGTTAAGCGAGAAAACGGCAAAGCCATCAGAGAACAGGTAGTCATTAGGAGTGGTAAACTAGTTTCTGGTACACTTGAGAAGTCAGCATTTGGCGAAGGAGGTGCATCTATTGCTCCATCTTTCATTTACCATGAGGGCTATGAAGCAGGACAAGAGAAGTTAGTAGAATTTATAGAACTGGCTACTAGACTCGGATTTGCTGCTCACAAAGTTGTCGGCTATACAATGGGAACTGCTGATGTTTCCGCAGTTCCGGTACAACAAGATATAGATAGGCTCTACAGTGATTGTGCAAAAAAGATACTAAAAATAGACCAAGCGTTTGCTAATGGACAACTGAAACAGTATGTTGAAAACCACACACCAGAAAAAGCAATAGAAGCATTAGCAGATCCATTGTCATACATTGAAGATCAGATACTTACATTTACAGACACCTTTGAGAAAAAGATGCTAAACAAAATAGAAGACTATCAAGGTAGCGGAAATGCCATGCAGATTGCTGTCAGGTCAAAAGCAAGAGGCAAACCGATGAATATCCAACAAATGGCCGGTGCTTTCGGCTTAGTTAGGCTGGCAGGGCTGAGAGTAACATCAGGTGTTCAACCAAGAAGAGTCTTACCACACTACCCAAAAGGCAGTCTTGAGCCAAAACACCGTGGCTTTGTTAGAGGGAATTACTCAAAAGGTATGGAACCAGATGAGTACTTTATGACTTCTATTGCAGGAAGAAGGTCAACAGTAGAGTCTGCTCAAGGAAATATTGCTAAATCTGGCTACCTAGAGCGTAAAATGATTAAGGCTTTAGAGTCCTGTGTAGTTAATCAACGTAGACAAGTCGTCAATTTACGTACCAAAAGAGTCATTTCTCCAATAGTAGGCGACGATGGGTTGTCTCCATATCACATTAGAGGTAACACAGCATCTACTAATGAGCGAGGTTATACTATTACGCTTCAACCGTTCTTCTACGACCATGCTTGTAAACATGGTTTGACTTTAGAAGATGACTGCCTACACTGTGCTAAAGGCTCTGATATTGCTACGTTCGCTAGAAATATAGACAAAATAGTTTCAAATATGACACAAAATGCAGTTCTTAACAAACTCAGAGTCAGAGAGATGGGTAAAACCGACGTGAAAAACTTAGCAAAGCGACTCAACACATACTATGAAGACAGCCTTTGTCGAATAGGCGAAGCAATAGGGGCTACAGCAGGGGCAGATATTGGTGAACCGGCTACTCAGGCTGCGCTTAGAACGTTCCATTTCGCTGGGAAAACATCTGTTCAAGGTTCTATTGATAGGTTAAGACAAATTTTGGAATACAGTCCCTCTAACAATAAGTCGCCTATGACGAAATTGTATATGCAAGAAGGTTCTACAGAAGCAGAAGCAACAAGAGTTCAGGCTTTACTAGCAGAAGTCAAAGGTAAACAGATAATCAAATTGATATCCTACGACCTAGAAAAGAAATTATTGTTTGTTAAGTTTGACTTTGAGGCAATGGGAACATACCAAATTTCCCCAGACATTGCTTTGAATCAAATAAAGACTGCGCTAAGTTCTGGTAGTAGCAGCGGGTTGTTCAAGTTTAACATACTTCAAGGTAGAATAGCACCAGAACAAGCATTCGTCGTACAAATAATGCCGGTTGGCTATAAAATAGCAGAAGGTAGAGAAAATTACGTCAGTGATGCAGCACTATTGTACGCTAAAGAATTGATTTTTGGTTCAAATTTCAATGGTGTTGCAGGTGTTACCAGTATAGAACTGTCACAAAATGAAGAAAGTAGATGGGTACTAACGATGAAATCAGCAGAAAGTAAATTACTCGACACAGTTGCAGATACTTTTGCCGGAATGGTGGACCTAAGTATGCTAGAAACTAATAACCATCAGTGGGTAGAAAAGAATTTTGGGTTAGAAGCAGCGATAGGCAACTTATACGAAGAGTTAGATTTCCAAATGAATTTAACTACTAAGAGTATAGGAGACTATGATAATAGATATATACGTACTATAGTAGATTGTATGGGAGAATATGGGTATATCAAATCTCTAGCACCTACTGGTTTGGGCGGCAATGACAACCCTAGTATATTGGGTGGAATATCTATACAAGGAATAAAAGAACAAATTATTGGTGGTGCTGCAATGGGTAATGAAGACCCAATTAGAGGTGTCACTGAATCCATTGTGGTCGGTGCAATGCCTACAATCGGTGACTTCACTCCTGAGTAGACTGCCAATACTTAGCAGCCGCACGATAGAAAACGTCTTCTGATGCTATTGGACCCAATTCACGGTACATATACCACATATTAGTTTTCAAAGATTTTAGAAAATCTTTTTCGTCATCTATTTCGAAGTTCTTTACCAACGCTTTGTAGTAAATTTCTTTTCTATCACGGTAAGTACAAACAAGACAGCCTCTAGTTGAAGAGTATCTGTAAATACTTTGTCGATCTAAGTCTTTGACGACTTTATAGTGGTTTCCGCAAATACAGCATAACTTCCATGCGATAGCATTTTCAGCCAAAGTAATCATCCACCGTAAACTTACGGTCAGGAACACGAAGGTCATCCAACGACATTCCCATACCATACATTATGTGGTCTAATTTACCGACAACAAACTTTTCGATAATTAACTCCACATCAATTTCGTAGTCAGATATTTGCTCAAGGTCATGGAAAGAAACATAGCCACCTTCTGGAATCCACGTAGGCCCATCTTTGACAAAAGTGGTATAAAATGAATCACCTTTGTCAAGTGTGTCGTATTCTTCATTAGCCAAAACTATGTTATGCCAAGCAGCACCACGAGCATCTCCAGATAAACTAGAATAGCAAGCATCATCGCCATCAGAGTCAACAGAAGTGTTGTCATTAGTAGCACCATCAGAATAATGCCATGACACATTTTTGAGAGCAAGTTGTATCTTTTCTTCGGTATCTTTGCTACTCGCTACTTGTCGCATGGCTTTTCGATTTGGCAACCATTTACCCAATCTAGCCCTAGATATCAAATCCGTAGTTTTGACATTACCGTCTCGTATGTTTGCAATATACTCTAGCAAAGACTCCTTAACTTCCTCAGGTGTATGGTCATCCCATAACATATGTAGTGCCTTTAGTTGAATACCACGTCCTACAGGCGACGTATTTGCGTGCTTGGCCTCCAACCCCTGTATCTTCATTCTGTCCTCTACAGCCTCGTTAGAGATACTAAAACCGACCTCTGGCATCCAAACTACCCTTCCACCGTAGCGATTCCGCCTCGGTAAGTAGAATCTATCCATCAGCATCTCACAATCGACAATCATAGCCTTTGACTGTAACTTAGTTTGCATCATCTCTGTCAAATGTGTACCAAGTTCCTGTGCCTTTTGTACACACTCTTCGGTTGATAGGTCATCGCCCATCTTTACGAAGATAGAATCAGTATGACCATAAATTACAGGATAACCTAGTTTGTTAGACTCAACCATAATAGCGTTCAAAGAATCCCTACCAAACTTAGTGATTGTTCTTGCAATATCTATATCGCCCCAAGAGTAGCCTTTGAAGGCCATCAAGCCATAAAATGTGGCTCTTAACCGCTTCACAGTCTTCTGTGCATCATCCCACTTCCTAAACTCGTTAGAGGTCTTACCATGCTCTGCACCGGCTTCATCTCTCTTAGCCTTGTATTCGTCTCTTAACTCATCTAACTCCAACACAGAAGCGGGCAGAATACCAATTGGGTTACGTCTAAACCTGCAACCGTCACCAATGATATCATCATCCTGTTCATCTCCTTTTGCTACTTTTGTCTCAAACGAACAATTAGCGGCAATCATGCACGATGGATACAGACCTGCGAAATCTAGGATTGCTACGTTCTTATGCAAACCAACAGAGTCTAAATCTTCCGGGTCTAAAACAATAGCACCTTGCAATGCCATGTCATCTGTTCCCTTACCAGTCTTCGCCGCATAATAACCGCTTCTTTGTTTGAAACTAGCCTTTCGCATGAAATACACTCTAGCGTAAGACGAACCATAGAAGGTACTACTGATTTGACATTTAGCCAATTGTTGTAATGCCATCTGTCCATTAACTAGGTTATACTTATCTTCTATCTCTACCATTAGTAATACATCTCTAAAGTTATAGTATAGATAGTCCTCTAGGAATAGGTGATAATCACCATCATAGAAATCTGGTCTGAAATCAGTTTTACCCCTGCCAAATAATTTCTGTCCAACTATGTCTAACTTGTTAGATGGAAGGTTCGTTGACTTAGAATCACGATAGACACGCTCGAATAACCTGTCTAAAGATATAACCGTACGACCCCTAATAGGTTGTCTTGTCCAGTTGTATCTATCCTTAGTCCACCTCGACGGCTCATCAACATGCCTATTCTTACCTAGTGAAGATGGCGACAGTTTGTCAGCGCCAATACCTAATGACTCTAACCGCGCATACAATGTAGGTAAGTCATAAAAGCCCATACCCCATGCTAATAATATATCTGGGTCTATTAATTCTAACCACTTTACAAAGTCTTGCATCATAGTATACTCATTAGCGAAATGGCGTATCTCTACGTCTATACCGTCAAACTTCATCATTTTTACAGGTGTTATTTGTGAGAAACTATGTAAGTGCTCATGTGCTAATGGATGCTGTGTCCATATCGTGTATATGTTAGTATAGTTATCGTAACAACCTATTACATTGATACTTTGCCTATCAGCCCATATAGCGCCTTTCTGTCTCATTTCTTTTGGCCCACTACTTTTACGATTGTATTGCAAAGCCTCTAAATCTATAAACACTTTTCTAGGCTCATATTCAGGTAACTCATTCATGTTATCTATGAGATACCTATCTTCATATGGAACATCCGCTTCGTAAGTACCACTAACCTCTCGTGCAAATTTCTTCAATCGTGATGGAGAATCAAAAGTAACCTTCCATAGTGGGTCGCCGTTTGCAGCAACTGCATCTGTGACCTTCTCGTGACTATCCACATCGTAGCGGTCTACTAGGAAAGCATCCAAAGAATGTCTATCAAGTCTTCTTTCTTTCAGCCCTTTGCTTTTATCTGCTCTGACCTTAGTATGATTTGGATGAACAAATAAGTACGGCTTAAAATCGGTAACTACCTTTTCTTTACGCATCCACTGTCCTAATTCGTTCTGTTCTCTCCAACGTAGGTTAAGTTCATTTGATGGCCAACCGTCGTTAATTCCTGTACTAATAATCATTTTAATGCACCTACTATGTCGAACCTAGAGCATTGTGAAAAACAATATATCACTGATTGCTCTGGATTGAATCTGAAATGATTGGAATCGGAATCCTTGCCTCTTTTAGCACAAGAAGGACAGCGACCAGTATAATATCCGCTACCATCTGGCCCACGAATATTCTCTATTCTCTCTAAAACCAAACCAACAGTCAGTCCATCAGTCTCTTTGTCCCATTCGTAATCTATAGTTTTCTGACGATATACCTCTGTTTCTGGCTGTGTTCCTAGTTCAGAGGCTCTTAGGAGGTTCTTGAAGGCTAGGATGGCTCCAGACGTCCTAAAATAGACAAAACCGTCACGAACGTCTTGATTCACTAGTGCGTGTTCCTTTGATGCCGTGACTTTTGTATTACGCAGCAATTTAAGGTAGTCTGCAACTACCATTTTCGGCACTTTCATCGTCATGGATTACTTACCAAAGCCAGTCGGTTTATAATGATAACCTAGTTTGAGTTAATAGTTTTCTTGAAAACCATTACTATTTCGTTAGTATTCAAATCATCTTTTGCACTTGGTCTAGTTGTGTTTTTCAAAAGAATCGAATCAATGCGTTCGAATCCGTTCGCTTTGGCGATGCGTTGCGTATCTTGGACTAATTCGTACTCTGAAAAGTTTTTTACATTGATTAAAAATAACCCGTCAGGTACCAAATACTTGTGAATATTTTGTATTGTCCGTGTCAAATAGCCCGCTAACCACTGTTCGTAAGTAGTACCTTCTGTATATGACTGGTTTCCTATTTTGTAATCTTCTAGCGAAAAATACGGTGGGCTACTAAATGCAACACCAATGGTGTTTTCCCATTCGACATGGAAAACCTCTGAACCACTACACTTGATATTTACCTTATTTTTAGTACCATTAACGTTATTGTAGGATTCATGCAGTGAATTAAGCCTATCAACTAACATATAATTTGGATCTGTTCCGAAATATTCTACATTATTTTTCATAGCAGAAAGCATTCTGACTCCCCAACCACAAGAAAAATCGTAGTATTTGCCATTAACATTGTATTGTTCTAGTATTTGGTCAATACTTTTCATAGGAAAATTAGATGGTTTCATTGCAACGCCACCACCCGACAGTCGAAGCGCAGTCTCAAAATTATTGATGTCAGTTTTATGAGGTGGATATACCTTTTCGCTACTCATTACTCTACTCCAAAAGTACCTAATCAAGTCGTTGCTTTCAAATATCTCTTCTATCGACCATCGTGGAGACAGCAACTTAACTTTAGCCATCAAGTCTTTGACAAAATAATTGGTAATATGTGCAACCTGTGTACCACCATCAGCAATCTTTTTTAGATTACGAACAACTAGTTCACTACTGGGTTTTGTATAATATGCTTTTTTCAAAGCAAGACACTCAGCATCAGTTAACGGATACCAATGATTAGTCCTAAGAGTTTTGTTTTTGTGAGTAATAGTGTATTTTTTACCCTTTTTTACAGTCTTTTCTTCTGTTTCTAACGAATCTACAATACGGTCAAGAGCAATAGCGATTCTTTTCTGCTGCTCAGTAACCATTGTCATCCCGACTTAATCAGAAGTTACTGCGGTTTATAATGATAACCTAGTTTGAGTTATTTATTCTTCTTCCTCTGGCCAAAAGTATCGGTTGACATCCCCCATTCTAATGGCCGAAAAACCAGATCTTTTTAGCCAATAAGCAAATGTTCGTGGAGATTTGCGCCATTGTTCGTTACGTCTGTCTTTATGTGTTCTCCCTAGCAAGTAGTGATAACCAGATTCTGCAGTTAAACCATCATGTAGGTATGGATGTTGTAGTAATATACTGAGAATATGATGGTCGCGCTCACTCTGAGCCTGCACCATCTTCCTCACCAATTACTGCATCTGCAACTGCTTCTGCTGCATCTACTGTTGTTTCTACTGCATCTTCTGCCACTTCTGCTGTTTTACCAACTACTGCCTTTCCAGCATTAGCCACAGCAGTCCCTGCCGATACTGTGGTACTTACGCTTTTATCAACAACTGCTGCTGCTACTCTTGCTGGTGCTTTAATCATGTCTTTTAGCAAAGAACCCTTACCAATTGATTCATCGCTGCTAGCATCTTGTAGTGATTCTGGTACTCCTTTGTTAAGAATTTCTAACAAAATAATCCATGCTTGTGCTCTAGATACTTCTGGAAATCCTCCATCCTTTAGTATCTGTGCTGGTATTGCAAGAAGTTTATCGTGGCTTCTTTTACCAAAATGATTCTGTACTTCGGAGACCCATCCTTCTTCGACTAGTACTACATCATCAATCGCTTTTCGGACGAATCCGACTTGTTTTCCATTGTAGGTGAAATATTTACCCATGATACATCGTGGTTTCCACTGATATATAAGTCAATCTTTGTTTCCACTGTTTAGTATATTACTGATACGGCCTTTCTTCCTTGACGAATATGCTGATTTTGGGCTGTAAGTATAACCTAACATTTTGACGGCCTTCTTTTCTGTAAAACTTTCATCGAGTTCTATCGCATATTCTTGTGCTTTAGTTTTTCCGAACATTTCTTCTAACATATGTGCTGTTATAGGTCGTGTTTTTCTGAACAATTCCCAGATATCATCTGCAATATCATCAGCACCAAAATAATTCACCTCCTCAAACTTTGTTTCATCAAGAATCTTAATCGATTCAACTCGCATACTAAAGTCACGATTGTTAGAGATAGCGCCTAGCCCCCTGTTCCTGCATATCTTCTAGGTCAGTAGTGTGTTTAATTAGTGCTTTTGCTAGTAGCCTCGCCTCTGTAGGCGATAATCGAAGCACCATTGTGTCAAATTCGTTAGTAACTTGCACCAGTATAGTTGCACCTGCTTCAACAAGACCTCTACGTTCTTCGCAGAATGCACAAAAGCAATCATCAATGTGTACCTCTACCCCTACTTCAGACCAACATCCTTCGGTATCCACCAGTTCTGGTTCAAATAATGTAGGAATACTCGAGACTATATCGTCAGAAGACGGTTCGATGTCCTCTCCTAACACAAGTCATCTGAGACTTCACTTGGTTTATTAGACATTCTAATCATGTGTGGTAAAGGTAATACGATCTCTAAATCTTGTACCAATCCTGAGCGAATATAAACGCCAGACTCTTTATTACCTTCTTCTACTAATAATACGAAGTAAGTATTATCCTTATATTGTATATCTGATATAGAATAACATGCACCATCATCTATACTAACCTCAGTAAAACCAAAAGTTTTAACGGATTTTCTGCTTAGAAGATGTTTTACAATGTTATACATTGCATCTAGTTCGGATTCTATCAACTCTCTAGGTGGAGGTTCCACATGATGTCGGGGGATGTCAGTGGTAATTAGTCTTTGCTTTAATAGTGAGTGACAAAATATACGTCTTTTTCGCCATCCGAAAGATATTTTTGTACAAGATGCAGTACATCTTCTTGGACTAAACCGTCTTCATCATAGTATCCTATCGCTGGAAAATAGATTCTATGTTTATCATGCAAGCGATAACTCGCCAAGGTCTGTAAACCGCTTTCTATCCAGTCTAGTCTATATTTGGTATTGTACAATTTATGCATAGGAAACCACAAAATAGGCTCTTTTGTGTTAGAGTCAGAGAATATTAGTTGGCCTTCTTTAATACCGTTTTGTTCGACAAAACCTAGTAGATGGCCATATGCGATAAGATCGCTTTTCTTAAACTCGCTAATTGGATAGTTGCTCATATACCTATACTGCGTGCATACAGGACAAACAATAATACCATCTTCACATAGGTTTATTTTGGTATTCGTGTAAAGTAACACTGACATTTTCGTTCCTCTTAAACATAGTTAGAGTTAACTTTACTCTTCTTCTGCTGGGTCTGCTATGTCGCTGTAAAGAGTGAATATGTGATTTAGCCACCACTTTGACTGACCTAATGACACACCGCCATCAGGATATATCTTAAATGGTACATTTTCTGGCACAAATGGCGATTCTATCTTAGTATCGTTAAGTTTTACCCACATTGCTCTATGGAAATCATGTCCAGGTGGCAGTGTAATTTGCTGAGATTTGGCCCATTGGACATAGTTATCTATACTACGTTCGTGACTTTCTTTAACCATCATACCGGCAGTATTACCTTCTGGATTTTTCACTTCATAGAAGCATAGTATATCACCCGCTTTTAGTTGTTCACTCATCTATTTCATCTCCAGTATATGCTGCACTTCCCGCAGCGTTGTTATCTAATGCTATCATACTGTTTGTCGTTTGTTGTCCTTCTATAAATGTTGTATTCATAATATTCCTCCCCAAGAGAATTCTTTTTCTTCGCCGTCTAACTCGTACACTCCTTTGTATAGGCGTTCGTTCTTTAGGATACCGCTAATAGTGGCGGGAGACCAACTAAGTTTACCCTTCTTTGTTTTGATTCCACTTTGGATTAGATGTTCACAGATTTCAGATAGGCTTAGAGCCTTCTCTTTACACTGGAAAATAATTTTCACAATCTCTGCTTCTGCTTTATTGATAACTAATATGCCTTTATCTGTATCTTTACCTGTGATTTTGAACTTAGAATCATACCCATATGGCGGTGGCCCTAGTTTCCTACCTTGATGCCTAACTGCATCTAAGCCCATCTTCGTTCTTTCACGTGTCATCTCTACTTCTAATTGCGCTAATGAACTCATTAATTGGAAAATAAACCTACCCATAGGAGTAACAGTATCGATATCTATGTCTATTGCTGCGAAGTTTTTGTTACGAGAGTTGAGATCCGCTGCCCATGTAGCAGCGTTTGCAGCACTACGGTGGAATCGGTCTAGTTTGTAAGCAATAGTGATATCCCAAGTATCTATATCTTCCATCATTTTCTCGTATCCTTCACGTTCCGTCTTCATACCAGAACCAACGTCAGAGTACACTTCTACGACTTCGTAGTCTTTGAATGCACAATACTCCCTACACTTACGTATCTGCTGTTCGACAGAACCTTCTGATTGATGGTCAGTAGACACTCTAGAATAGATAACTGCTTTCATCTCATCACCACTATTCTACAAACCTTTGATTCTTCGTCGTAGTACATATAGTCAGGAAGTTTTTTTTGACAATGTGGACACAGCATTACTCTTCCTCCGTCCTTTTCGTTGGAGTTTCTACAAAGTCGTTAACTGAAAGAGGTTCTTTATCTGCGAAAAATGTTTTACGTATTGCTCTACGCTTACGAATAGTGCGCATAGTTAGTATCTCTACCCAAAAGGCTAGGAAGAAATACGCAATAACTACGCTAGATATTATCATACCATTTTGACAAAGTAACTCTAAGTTGCTATTTGTTTCATAACGTATCTCTAACTTACTTGAGTTGAATAGCCCTAGACCTCCTATGCCCATAGCAATCAAATAATTGAATAACTTCCGATAACCCACTTATTCTTCCTCCATCTCTGCAAGTTCGTAATCTAGGAATTTTATGTCATGCTTTGCTTTAATCGCCTCTATTTCGTCGATTGCTAATTGGATATCTGCATGAAAGACTTCGCTTTTACCTCGTAAAAACAAGACCTCTCCGTGCTTTTTGTCGTGTTTTTTATTCAACTCGAGAATAGTTACGTTAAGGGCATCTATGTGCAGATGGTGACTTTGTGCTTCGTCAACTGCTTTCATCATTTTATCGTGATACTTGTTTTGCTCCGCATCGTACTTCTTCTTAGTATCCTCATCTTTTGCTTTGTGTTGTTTTGTTACCGCTTCATTACGTAGCGTCTTGTATTTGTTCGCTTCTTCGTTAGACTTGTTTCTAAGAACAATAAGGTCTCTTACCTTTCCTACAGTTTCTCTAGACAGTGTGTTTAATTGAATACGTTCTTTCTTCGCTGCTCTCAACAACTTGTGTTGATAGTTTCGCTTCATACGACTTATTTTGATAGAATGATACAACTCATTCGCCCTAGTTAGGTCTTTCTTTAGGATAAAATCCATCCTAGCATCTCCTTCGTGCTTTCAGAGCATCTCTTTTGCTGAGATGCTTATGTCGCTTTCCTCTACCTTGCTTTACTGAGGCAACAGGTTTACTATTACCTACTCTTGTTCGCTTGTACTCTTTCATTAGTTTCCTAAACTTCTTTCCATTGTGTTTCATATTACTCACTCTCCATGTCTTCAAATAACGTGGAATCTTTTTTGGTGTTTATTTTAGCAACAGCATCTTGGGTTAACTCTTCAAGTAACTCAAACTCACCGTCTTCTAGGGCTTCTACTAGTACAGCGTGTGTTAAAAGATGTGCAAGCACATCGTGCATTTCACTGACCATCTCTAATGCCTTACCAATAACTGCTGCGTTAATGTATAGTGCAATCAAGGTAATCAGATTAAGGACTATCAATATTTCAAATTCATACATAACTATCTCTCCTAAAATCAACTCTGTTTACTTATTTACTTAATTCTTTACCAAGCAGTTTGCATGGTATTTCTAGCGTATTCATCTGGGTCTTGTATTATCGGTAACAATGCTGAGTACCATTCTGGAGGATTAGATTTACCTTTATTCCATATACCCATATAGGACTTATCATATAGATAGTATAACCTATACTTAGTTACTATAGGTAGATTATCAAAGTTATAGAAAGACCTACACTTCTGGTCAGCACTTATAGCGGCTACAAATGGTGTCATTTCTCCGTTTACGGGTAGGTTAGGGCGATTATCTCTGACCCATTCAATAACGTCTTGACACTTATGCCTACGTCCGTAGCGGTTGGTATATTCCATACATAGTGCAAGACCATGTTGTATTAGCCAATCGTGATTCTCTCTGCAGGTTCTAGCCCATACTGTAGACGGGTGATTGTAATGTGTTTTCTTATACGGTGCTACACCGTCAGGATATGCAGCGCATAGCATTTGTGCGGTTTCTAGGGGCATTTTCACAATGTGCTTATCTAGTTGCATCACTGCTGCTTCCACAGGATCGGTTGAAAGAACAAAGATATTCATTGTAGTAGCCTCCCTATGAATAAGACCCACTTAGGCATATATTGTGCAACAGCGTCAGATATCATGCTTCCACCTCATCTTCTAACCAACCTTTCCTCAGTGCATACTGATAATACCATTCTTCCTCCAATTGCTCATAGAGTCCTTCCGGTAAGCAATTGACGTTGACATATTCCTGCAATACCATTTCTTTACAAAGTAAACACTGAACCTTCTTCTTGTGGGTTCTAATGCCGCCTGTAGGTAAGTTCTCTTCTTTGGCGGCTAATTCATAAATATGGTTCCCACCGTTAAGATCATGTGAGCACTCTTTCATGCTTCCACCTCATGTACTGCCATTCTTATATCTTTTAGGATTCCTTCCATTTTGGAGACAGCGTCTAGTAACTCCTGTCTGAACTCCGGTTCCTTCTTACATCTTTCTAAATATATTTCCATCAATTTACTTTCTATCATTTGCGTCTTCTCCTTAACTATGTTTGCAGCAATCCTAGTTACATTGAACTATACCTTGGGTGCGGCTATGCCTATACCCACCTACAGGCGGTATATAAGTTAATGGGGCCTTATACTTATAGCAAATGGGTAGGGACCTGGTTCTCATATGTATAACGTCCGTTACACATATACATATACCCTTTTACATATAGGCGGATAAGTGTACATATCAGGGGTAAAAGGCTATTATTCGATGTTTTCACTAGGGTATAATAGTAGGTTGCGGGAATTGGGCATGGAAAAACAGATTATTGGTTGCAGCACAATAGGAGTTGTTATCAAAAGGAGGTTGTCCAACCCCGCAATATAACCGAGTGGGCAGGTGATTATAACCCCATCTCAGGCAAACATAGTTTATATGAATACTAGGTTAGAATGACAATGTTTAATTACCTTCGGTTACGAGCAAGGCTCATGTCTGATAATTATCAAGAGAGAATCGCAGATGCTCTTGAAAGAATCGCAGGCTCCCTTGAGGAAATGGTTAATCGACCATTACCATTAAGGACAGTTGAGAAGAGATTGGAACAGGCCATTGACGCCAATGACCAACTCTCTGAGATATCAGTAGCATCTGTAATAAAAGAAAGCAAGCAAGAAACTGTGGAGGTAGTAGAAAAGGAGGCAATCCAGACTACTACCCTACCTAAAGCAAGAGAGTCGGTATTCACTACTGACCTAGAAGTAGGGGTTAGAGTACTAGTCTCTGGCTCTGATGGACCAAATGAGGGTTGTGTCGGTACAATAGTCGATAAAGCCAAGAATTGGATTACCGTCTCTGTAGAAACCGGAAACAATGTCAAGAAAGCAGGAGAGACAATCTCTGTAAGAAAGTCTTGGTGTCAAGTTCTAGAAGGAGAAGAAAACGTAGAAACAGCCACTGAAGTAGAAGAAGATACTATTGGTGTAGAAAAGACTACAGAATTGTTAATAGACGAATCTGATGTAAACCACCCTGGAAACTTCACTTTTGACAAAGGTGCTAGAAAGGGTGAGACTGTTCACCAAGCATATATGTCTGGTGATGAAGGCAAGACTTTCGTACACTATGTAGCATTCTTGGCAGCAAATCGCCCAGAGTGGACTGAACACTGCAAGAGATACTGTGCATTAGTGGGAATAACTTCCCATCCGGACAGGTCGTGATATCGTGACACTGGAAGACGAAGAGTGGGATAATCGACATGAACCTGGATTCAATTTCGAAGCGTATTTGGCGCAGAAACTGGTAAAATCACATGAGATAACCATAGACGAATTGCTTGAAGCCCATGCTGAATTGGCGAAGAATAATGCTTATTGGTTCAAGCAGTATACGGATTTGAAAGAGGCTCTTGTAGGCGACAGTACTAACTGGACTCACGACGAACTCGTTGGAAGAGCACTAGAGTTAGTAGACTTGGGAAGTGAGTAAATGGGTAAAGATTGGGGAGACTGGAGAAGGCACGATATATCGCCATCCAGGTTGAAAACCTTTTCAGATTGTCCTAGAAAGTACTTTTACCAGTACGTTCAGAAGATAAAGACACCTAACAGACTCTTTTTCCTTAGTGGTAACGTTTTCGACGAAATCGCTATGGAAGAGTTTAGAGCAGATCCTAGTCAAGATGTAGAACCAATCGTTGAGTTGGCTGGAGATATCTTACTTATTAGAATCAAAGAAGCACAGAAAGATGAAGACAAACCATTGTTAAATCTAGATGGTAGTCCTGTCACTGATGCACAAGGCTTACAAGAAGTCATGGACTTTAGAACATGGACTAGAGGCTTCCTTTTAGCATGGCAAAATGGTGAAGATTACTTAGGTAACAAGTTCCAAATGCCACCTATTGCAGATACACAAGTACAATGTATATGGCCTATACAGATTGATGGACAAACTATTAGGTTGAATGGATTTGCTGATATAACACATACAGATGGTTCTGTTACTGATTTGAAGATGGCTTCTTATTGGAAGTCTTCTCGTTGGACATCTGGCCGTATAATGTCAGAATTACAATGGGTTCCTTATTCACAGGCTCTAAATACCAACAAATTCAGATATATCGTGACAGATAAGCACAAGTCTGGTTGGAAAGATAAGCGTAAAGCAGACCCACCAACAGTTAGAACATTTGACGTAGACGTGTACCCACAAGATGTAGACAATTTTAAGGATTTGGTAACATCTTTTGTACGTACTACAGACTTCCTAAACGACCATTTGGACGGTGTATTCCCTCCAAAGCCACAATACAAAGGAGATGAAACAGCATTTGGTGCTGAACCATCTAAAAAGAAGTTTAACGAATACAGTCTACCACAGGTTAATTTCTGTAGGAAACTATGCGACTTCAAAGACGTCTGTTTCAAAGAATGCTTTGGTGGTACATTTAGGTCAGAAAGTACTCCAGATGACATGGAAGGTGCATGATATGAATACAAAGGAAGCAGAGTTACTAGAAAACATATTAGCCGCTGGTGGAGAGATAGTCGGTTGGCAAGAAGTCACAGATAGTAAAGGTGGCATTCATATAATTCCTAGAGTCAGAATAGATAAATCGGCTCTATCGAAATTTGAAAAGGAGAGAAAGTAAATGGGATTCAAGAAGAGTGCTTTACAGAAACAACTAGCAGCAGCGCAGAGTGAATTAGAATTGTACAGAGGTTTGCTTATGGACAACCAAGAGGTTAGTTTCAAGCAAGCACACGTTATAGATATTGTTCTATCTAATCACTTTAGTGAAGAACCTGTAATACCTGTACCGGATCTTGTTGTTGACGATGACTGGCTACATGGTATGAAAGAAGCAAATAGAAGTGCTTTACAGCAGATGACAAACATTGCTCAGTTTAACGAAAAACAAATGACAAGTAGTGCAACGGTGGTTACGTCAGAAGAGGAGTAGGAATGGCCACCGAAGAAGAGATTAGAACCCATATAGAAGCCTTATGTGCTGATAAAGATTGGGTCAAATCTTTCAATTCTAAGTTAAAAAGGGTCAAATCTGGAGAACACAAAGGCTGTTTAGAGTGGCAGGGTGGACTAGATAAGGGCGGCTACGGACGTTTCCATGTCAAGAAACACCACGAAACCGGAACAGGTAGAAACTTCTTTGCACATAGGATGTCTTACATGATTAATAGAGGATACATTACACCGGATGAATTGATACTACATCAGTGTCATAACCGTCTCTGTTGTAATCCATCACATCACAAATTAGGCGATCATATGGACAATATGGATGATTTACATGATTCCAAAAGAATTGCTGGAGAGAACAATCCTAGAAGCAAACTAACAGAAGATGAGGTGTGGGATATCCTATCTCTATACTATGATGGTATAGAACCTATATATGAGCCTCTATCTATAGGAGATATAGTAAAGTTATATGAAGATGTAGGTATTAAGAGAGGAACCGTATCTGATATAGTATATGGTAGAACGTGGCCGTACGTCTACAATGAGTTTTTTGAGGAGGAAGACTAATGTTTGATGGATTAATACTCTTGATGTTAACGGCATTCTTCCCTTTGATCTTATATTGGGGCATATCGTACTTCTTTGTATGCAGAGATGTCATCAGATACATGTTAGATGTAGTAGGTTGGAGAGGTTAATATGAGTTTAGGTGCAATATGGCCTTGTGATAAGTGTAAAAGGCACGTTCCTTTTCACGAATTGAAAGCAGGGCTATGCTGGATATGTCAGGAACGGGTGATATAATATGTCGATTTTAGATGCTATTGGTAGTATCTGTGCCGGTGCATGTCTAATTTATTTTGTAGTTCTGGTGATCTACACTGCAATAGATATGCAATATTTACCTGGAAAGTCTTTTTTAGTAGTTAAAAAGAGGGATGATGATGAAAAGTAACGAAGATTTTTGGAAAGCAAAGGTTGGACATTCGTTTATGACCTTAGTTGCAGCAGCCAGACACGTACTTGACGTGAAGCCAAATAGCCTAAAATACCAAGAATCATACGATAAAATACTTTATTCATTGTCCATCGTGGCACATGAGTTCGATGCAATGTATCCTGGTGGAATTATAATGGAGGAAGAGTGATGACTACAGAATACGACTGTCCTATTTGCATAGAATTAGCAACACCTATCAAGAGAAGTATGAGCATTGGTAAGATCCACTATATGGATTCCCGATACGTAATGACCTGTGACGAATGTAAGTTGGTTATTTCTACCAATAAATGGAGAGAACTAACTTCTGCAGCGTTGTACAAAACAAAACAGGAGGAAGAATAATGCTTGTGAATCGAACTAAGTTAGAAAAATATGAAGAAAAAGATCCCCTATGGTGGTGTCTACATCATAAAAATACACTTTCGTATCTCAAATTAAGAGTAAAACAATGGCAAGATGCTGAAACAGAAGAAGAAAAAGATAAAATCATGTCTCTTATCAATGTCGTTGTGCATGCAGATTAGGTGGTTTAGGAATGGCGATATTAGAAACACTACTGATAATGTTAGTTATATTGCTTGGTTTGCTATTTTTAGGGATACTTGCTCTATATACAGCATTTAGAGCGCAAACAAATAGACTATTAGACATGAAAAAAGACTTCGATAGAGGTCGACAAGCAGTTGAAAAACGGTTTAACAGGAAGTGATTCGGTGAAGAAAAAACCCAACGAGTGGCTACAGCAGTACAAACTAAACGATGTTTTAAACAGAATGCAGTATGAAATGTACGAGTTGCCGAACAGAGTTTTGTTTAGGTATGAATGGATAGTCCTAACTGGGTTTGTGTTATTTGCTTTAGCCATGACTAATGAGTTAGGCTATACCAATTTTAGCGGTGATTTGTTTTGGGCACTCTGTGGAGCAGCACTTGCAGGTGAAGGAATCGTCGAATTATACTATGAAAAGAGGAAGCGTGGAGAATGATTAGACGCACACACCTTTACAAAGTACCTTCTGCGTTCTTAGCGGTTCGTACGGAGGATGTCGTACATTGTATAAAATGTAAAACAAAGACTCATTCTTGTGCTGTATTCGGCCAAAAATTCAAAATTATCGCTAAAAACAGGTTAATTCAGAAGACTCGTTGTGGACATCACGACTGTAATACTGTTAGGCGTTCTTTTTGCAAATTTAAAAGATACTCTGCCGTAACTGGATATCCTTATGCTGGAAAACAATACAAAATGACCCGTTATGTTAGTCCAACTTGGTTTTCAGAAGAATTATCTTCATTGGAGATAGATTGGGAAGAAATGTATAACCATAGACTTTTGTATAAGGTATCTAAACCGAAACTCAGAAGAAATAGATTACCAAGAAAATACCCACATAATCGTACCCAACCATACGCACCAGATCCAAACATACATAATCAAGTTGGTGACGATTATGTCAGGGCTATTAGAGCACAGAGACAACAAGGACAACCACCTTATCCACAGGTAAACGAAAGACCTTACACGCCTTCAGAGCCTGCGAATCCGTTTCACAACCGAGATTATTATAACTATAGGAATAACCTAGTTGAACCATCAGAGGAGGTCGAGTGATGCTAAGGGACCCGTTTACTGGTGATATCGACTCTGATGCTGTTATTAGAATAGCAACAATAGTCGTTATTCTGGCTGCATTCGCTACTTTAGGTTCTGTTAGTGAAGGCGAAGCATGGTATTATCCTTATGAACTGGTCATCGACTATGCAATATTACACTCTACCGCAACAATAGCATCTATTATGATAATGGTAATGGCTTATTGGTGGTATGAACAATTTAGAGGTGGTTATTTTTGAGGACTTTAACACTAGAAAACAGTAGACAAACAACACTCCATGAGTACTTCGATATAGGTATTCCAGAGGAAGGGAATTAAAATGACAAAAGTAGCAGCGTATTTATACAAACCGAAAGGCAAGCAATATGACTTTACTGAGATGGTAAAGTATACAGAATTAAAGGCGAAAGATGTAAATGTAGTAATAGATGAGTTTTACGCAGATGGTTGGGACGACATTCCTAATGGGATTGATGAACTACTATCTGATATAAATAACTATAATGGTATACTACTATACTCTCTAGAGGGTATAACTAAAGAACAGATTAAACTACTAAGTAAGAAATCAATATATTGTATAACTACCCCATGGATTAAGGGTGCTAAAGCAGCAACCGAACTAGGTAATGTACAAACTGCAGGAGAGTATTACAAAACTATGCGCTCTCTTAATATACGCATGGGAATAAAAGCCTCTTCTAAGCAATCTGGATCCGCACCATATGGGTTTATGTTCAATGATGGAGTCTTAATTGAGTCTCCTGTCGAGAAACCAATCCTCGATAACGTGCTAAATTGGAAGAAAACTGGTATGTCGGTGTCAGAAATATCCATCAAAACTGGTTTAGACACATGGAAAATCTACAGTATTCTAAACTACTGGAGAAATAAGAAATGAAGTTACCTTCTAGCGACCAAAAGATAGTCAACGACTTCTTTAGGGAGCATGTTGAGAGGGCATATAAGAATCCTATGAACTCTGTTAGGTTGAATGTAGACCACACAAACGACCATAGAGTTAGAATATTTGAGATATGTAATGTCTTGATAGACAAGAAAATACCTTTCTGGACAGAAGTCAGACTAAAGAATGGCTGTATTCCTGATATAGTAGCACCAACCCACGTTGTCAGATTCATAGAAGTACTCGGTACAGAGAGTCCCGAAGACTTCCTACAAAATAAATTTCACAAGTACGAAAGTTTTGGCTTTTCTAAAAAAGACTTTCTACTAATAGACGCTAACGGTGCGTTTGCACCGGAAGACGTCCTGTAACAAAGGGGCCCTTGTAGATGGTGAAAGAAAGGAAAAGGAAAAATAACGATAAAACAGTTTCTAAGCAAGATTCATTTTTGTCTAGTCTGATACCGAGTAATTTAGAGTTGACAATCAAGATGCAAGATGAAGATAAAGAAATCTTGCTTGAGAAGTTAGAAGAAACCAAGAAAGATATGCTAAGAAATTGGCGAATTGTTCAAATCATAATGGCAAGTGGCATAATTCTTAGTGTCGTTGGTAGATTTTACCCATAAACAAATTTTTTGCAGTTTAGGAAAAAACATACCCTTCTGCGTCGCTCCTGTGGCAAGTAATCAACATAAAAGGTATCAGAGTGACCGGACACCCTTTGCTGCTCTTAAACAGCGTTTAAACGGGTATTTTTGCTAAAACCAAAATTTTTCTTCAAAATATTGTCTTTTTTTGGCTTCTTTGTTGATTTTGTCTCTAATTTTTTTTCTTTTCAGCAAATAACACTTTCCGCAGATTTCATCTTTACTTGTTCTAGTGATCGGCCCTTTACAAGTTTTACAGATGCCTAACTGTTTTTTCATGCTACTCTCAATCACTCTACATATTTGTAGGCATACTTTAGAACTTGTGTCATAGATATTTTCTTCTTTCCACCACACATTTTCTTCCAATCCGGATCTTCTCCGCAGAAAATAACTTGTCCACCTTTGTAGGTTTTCTTACCGACTTTCAGTGAGTCTCCTTCTCCGCCTTGTATGCCGAGTGCATGAATCCCGTTCTTTCCATGCCATAGATTCTTTAGTATGTCTTTCCTCTTTACTGAGGTCTTTCCCATCAGATTCGCTAATGGGCCAGTTACTTTTACTTTTACATCTAGGGGCTTTACTTTCTTTGCCATGTTGATTCCTCACATTATTATTTACTTAAGCATTCCTGAAAGCCGCAGAAACAGGCGATTGACGCATAGTACTTCGGAATTTGACTCCGGCCTTATTTTCTGTGTTGATTAGATAGTATGCTCCGTAACCTATTGCAAGCCACCCTATCATGGTATAGACAACTGCTTTATTTTCAGTCATATATGGCCCGTCTCTATAGAACTCTGCCATTTCGTCTCTATTTTTATTCACAACTGCCATTGCCGATCTTTCTTCGCCTTTTAGTACAGACTGCTCTGTTTTCGATGCTTCCAATAGTCGAGCCTTTGAGTTTCTTTGATTTGCTAATGTAACTATTTCACCTGTGTCAGTAGTAGAAACTATGCTTTGGTTAATTGCCTTAATCTCATCCTCTAAAGTCGCTATATCTGCGTTTACTTGAGGTAATCGCTCGGCGACTCTTTCTAAAATTGCTATATTTTGTTGAAGAATACCTGCGTCTACACTACTTACAGGAGATGTTCTATCCCAAATCGCTTCTCTTTTCTTGGAGGAACGTATCCTCCAATAGTTATTATTTGGTATAAGACCTTCCGAAGCCACTTAATCACTTCCTGTTGGCTACATAAGCCAGTCCAGCAAGTCCAACTAATGCCAATCCTAAATGGCTGTGTGTGGCAGCAGATGTTACTGGTGTAATATCTGCTGTTGCTTGTTGAATAACGTAGGGATTGTCTTCATAATTCTGTGCTACATACGTTTGTCTAATTATTTGGTCTTCATAGAATGTCGTAGTATCTTCTCCAGCGTTTACTAGTTCATTGTAGTTTTCCGAACCAGTTTGAGCCTGTGTAATTATTGGGTCTTGATAGACTGTTGTAGTATCAGTCGTCACTACTGATGCGTCTTGCTGTAAGAATTTCAATGCATCTGCTTTTGCTTGGGCTTCTGCTGCTGCTGCTTCAGATGCTTTTTGTTCTGCAGCCCTTGCATCGGCTGCTGCTTTTTGTTCTGCAGCCCTTGCTGCTTCTTGTCTCAGAAAGTCTCGTGCAGCCTCTTTATCCGCTTTTGCTTTTGCTGCTGCTGCTTTTGCCTGCGCTGCTTTTCTTGCTTGTTCCTCTTTCTTTCGCCTAAATCTGGATGCTTCTGCTAATTTTGCCTTTGCTGCGTCTCTCTTTTTCTTTTCGTCTGCTGCGGTCATTATTGGATCTCGATAGACAGGGCCGGGCTTTGTCACGTTTTGCATCAAAGGATTTGCATCAACCCATGCTTTGGCAGCGTACGAAGCCCCCGCTGGATCTTGTTCAGACAAACGTGGTAGCGTATTCCTAGGGGTTTGAGGGTCAAACTCCGAGGTGAATGTTTGGAAAAGCCTGTTTCCTTCTCCACCGTCTGGCCCCATCGAGAAGACTTCTACTATTTGCAATATTTTGGGTACTTTCATTGTCTTTGCAGGGGTGGCGATTTTTCTCTTCGTATCTGTTAATTGTTTTCTCAACTCACGTTGCCTGTCAAGACCCCAGTTTCCAATGCGTGCCCTAGGCGCCGCACTAAGGCCAGTAGATGGCAGCAATCCTGAATCTACTGGAGTTGGGCGATAAAATCGACTCTGAAGGAAGTATCCCTTGTAACTCATAGGTGCTGCTGCATAGAATTGGAAACCGGCTGGTGGTTGCAATCGGTTCTCCGCAGTCCAATTGGTTGCAGGCATTTGACTTGTTATATCGCCACCGTTACCGTTATTTGTAGGCACTTCTAACACTGGTGGTGCGTCTTGGTCGTAGAAATCGGGTGTGTTTTCTATTGTAGCAACCTCTGCTTGGAACATATCGACTGCTCTTAGGTAGTCACTAGTTGACCCAGATTCTTTCACTACCGTACCATCTTTTCTAGATGTGATAACTTTGAATGATTTTGCTGGCATTTCTGACCATTTTGCTGATACTTCCGGTCTATTTGAAGCACTAGTATAGTCAGTAGTAACCGATGCGCTACTTGCTGCGTGGAAATCTGGTTTAGGGGCATTTCTATTTTGCTCTGCCATTTGGTCAACAGTCAATCCTAGTCCAAAGATATTCATTATGCCGTTAAAGAACCCACTGAGTCCTGCTGCTGCTGTTGTGACTTGTAGTTTGACATCGTAGTTGGTTTTAGCGACAGAAAGTGGCTTTTTGCCTTCGTAAACTGTCTTTTTTGTGGCTAGACTCTTGAACTGTCTGTGTTTTGCCACTGCTGCTGGGCCTTGATCTTGATTAAAAGTTGCAACTTCTTTAACAACCGTTCCTTCGAAGACGCTAACCATGTATTTTCTGCTCATACCATTGTACATTGCACGGACTGTGTACTTTCCAGTAGTGAAATCTACTGGTAGAGTAACCGGCGTAAACATTTTTCTAGCCTCTTCTTGGGCTTTTAGTCTGTTAAATCGTGCTACTTCTCCAGGGTCTGTCACAGGTACGGTTGCATCCGTAGTTGATGCAGACGATGCATCGGTGAAAATTGTCATTTGTGGCTCTACTATACCGAGACTATTGTCTATTTTACTCTTTACTGCATTAACCGATTCGCCTTTTGAGCGACCTGCTGCATTAAAAAAGTTCAAGCCCTTGCTTCCCTTAGTAACCCATGAGTTTAGGAAAGCGTTGAAAGTAGACTCTAGTTTGAATCCTCTGTATTCTTGTATATCTCCAGTCGGTGTGACAACAACCGCAGGTGCCCCTTCACGCATATTTTGCTGAGCCATTTGGTCTATTGTCATTTTGCCCATTGACTTGTATCTCTTTTTCTGATGATTTCTTCTGCCTCGATGACCTGCTGCTATGCCACTCAATGGCGTATTGGTCTCTCTATTTGAAGTACCAAACCAGCCACTCATCTAAACTGCCTCCTAATACGAGAACCAAAGAAATATGCGCCACCTAAGTGTACTGCGCCTATGGTTCCATATCGGGGATACTTTGCTAACCAGTGGTCTTGCCCTGGAATACCTTTGAGTAAGCCGTGATTTACTCCCAATGTTGGATGTAAATACGCTGCTCCACCGAGGTACATTGCTGTGTTGGCATATGGTGTTGGCACACCTCTCTTACCAATCTTGTACATACCTAGTAAAAGAAGTGACGTTGCACCTACGGATTTGACAATTGCTGTCATTTTTGGTGAACCCATGCTATCGTCGTCTGCATAGAATGGTATTATTGGATGCCAATATTTAGGCTCAGTAGGTTCGGAAGTAATTGGTAATGTATAACCCATATTTGGGTGATTTACTCCAGATGCATTACTTGAAGGAGGTGTTTGAGACGCTTGTCTAGGTCTAGTAGTTACTTTTGGTGCGCTTTCTTGACGAGACTGCCTCATTCTAGGGTTTGCTTCATTTGGCATTCCACCTAAGAATCCAGAGAAGTCTATCATTCCTTCTTCTTCTTCGTCATCTTGGTATAGATTTGACCTGTGGAAACTACTCATTTAATCACCTGTTTGCTCTATTTATTAATATCAAAGTTCCTGCACCCAGTAAAACTGCTTGTGTAGTTTGTTTTGGTTGATCGATTCTTCTCTTAACCCAGTCGATGGTTCCTTCTGCGTAGGGAAAATTAAGCCCTACGTATATCATACCTAACGCAATAATACCTGCGCCACCTAATGCTTCTGTTGGAAAGATTGCTCCCAAGCCTTGTTTTTCACCTAAAGCAGTGGTTTTCTTATATTTTAGATGTGCTCTAGGATTGTGGTACTGAGCCATTTCTCCCATTGGGGCGTACGCTGGCAGAGACCCGTTTGGGGTGTTCCCAAACTCTCGCGCTATCATATTTTGATGAGTACGACTACCTACCATCTATCTATCCCAAGGGGGACTATAACTTAAGCGGTTCGCTTACTTACTGCATTGCATTAGGTTGTTGGTACATACCTTGTTGCTGTGGATATTGCTGATATTGGTTATAGTTTGGTGCAGGTGGTAAACCTAGTGAGCCTCTAAGTAGAGTCGAACCGAAACTACCTAACGCACCACTAATACCTTGTGGTTGTTGCTGTTGCATCATTTGTTGTTGATACATTTGTTGCTGGAACATCTGTTGCTGCTGATCCATACCAGCCTGCATACCGCCCATTTGCATACCATATTTATGTTGATTGATTAAACCAATTGCTTCAGCGTCTGCTGCATTGATTCTTTGTTGTCCAGCATCCACAGAGTACATCTTACCTAAGATGTTGTCTATATTCTCTTGAGTTATTGTTGAATAACCTAATTCTGCTGCCGTAGCAGCGTTTACTGATGCTGCTATTGCCTCCGAATTGAACCATATATACAATTCTCTCTTCATAATGGTGGATATCAATTCTGCTAGTCCAGATAAGAATTCTGGATTCCCTACGAAGAATAAATCTACTTCGTTTGGATGACGAGCCATCAGATGATACATTAGTTCTATTTCTTCTGTGTTGACTCCTCCACCAGTCATCTGGTCTAGCATTCCCATGCCCATTCCAGTCAGTCCCGAGTTATTCGCTGCTTGAGCGAACATATTCATTTGATCTTGCGAAATACCGCCTCCGACACCTGGCGGTACTAACGCCGCTGCGGAGGTTGTGCTGCTTCTTCCGAACAATCCCATGTTATAGCCACCCTAGTCCTTTGTATTGAACGTTTCTCATAATTATCGCCTCTGCATTTCTTCTAAAACCTTGTAATATTCCGCCATGTCCATCGTTTTCATCGTATTATGGCGTGGTGCAGTGTTTTTCAGTACCCTATTGTCAAAGACTAACATAGTTATGTCATTCTCCTTTGTAATTGGGTTTTTATAATGAACAAGTTGTATGCCGTCTTTCATAGCCTCTTGAATAATAGGTGTCCATTTAACGATTAAAGGGTGCTCTGGTTCTTCTGCCTGTCTAACAATAGGTACGAATGCAATTCCTTTCTTTGCCATCGAAGAAAAGAATCCTGGGTCTGACTCTCTTTCTTCTTGTTCTATCCACTCCATTAGATTATGATACAGCATCATATGTTGCGGGCAATATGTTCCAGACATTTTCCTGCCTTTCTGTGGTAATACTCCCGTTGTTGGTCTGAATGGTTCTATTTCAAGTGTGATTGGATCTCTAAAATATTGGTCAAATAAGTCACCATAGTCTGCTTTTATGCAATCTATACCGTCACAAACGCACTCATGTGGCTTGGTATGTCTATGCTTACCTCTAAGAAGTCTTTTTGGTGAAAATATGCTTCTTTTATTTGGCTTCAATGCTTTAATTGCAGCCTTGATATTTGCTCTTCTTGCCTTTCTTGGGTCAGGATTTGCAGACATTCTAAAGTCTACCTGTGCTACTACGTCGTTATATCCACCTGCATCTAGTGCAGGATTTTGCATCATGTCTAATATTTCTCTGTTTGTCATATTGATAGCCCCTTGATTAAAGCGTCCTGTACATTCCATCCGTATTTTGCACTAACCGCATCCATATATACAGGAACATTCATGGCTTGTAAGCGGTAAAAGTCTTCTCTAAATACGTCGAATATTTGGTGACGGGCGATAAAACCCTTTTCCCATGTAGCGTGGTCAGCATCTGTCATCCAATCGTCTGCTTTATTGGCAAGTACGACTACTCTTTTTGGATAGTATTTCTTTGCTCGCCACCAACCTCTCCAAGTGAGTCCTCTAGGAGTATTATTCTTATCGCTTAATGCTCTTACTAAATACCCTAGAGCAGTTTGATTATCTACATTATTAGTATCCATTAGGTGTCTATTATCTATTACTAATACTACACTACTACAGTTACGGTTAATCATATCTCTCAACCATGTTGAATGGTACTCTATATGACCGCCCAAGTCTCTAGAAACAATTGTTCTTGCTAAACCATCTGAACGTATTCGCTTCTTAGTTGCGTCAGGTAACTTATACCTGCCTAACCAGTCTTTACTATGATGAGTACGGTCTTTGTCGTATAGTTTTCTTATTTCGCCTCTAGTGGTTAATTGCCCATCAAGAGTCGTCTTACCACTATTACTTGCGCCAATAACACTTATCTCATAAGGAACTAATGTCAAAACGCCAGCCATGACTCTCCATACGCCGTGTGCTAAGATGATTTCTGCTGAGCCCATTCTATCACACCCCTATTATTGCAGTAAATAACCAATCTACTATGCCAGTATGGTCTGTTGTTTTGTAAACAATATAATCTGTTATGGCTATACCAAGCCCAGACCCGATACCAGATGCCACAGTATAGACCATCCACTTCATTGTAAGATAGCGATACTGCCAAGTTAGTCCGACCGCAGTTGTTTGCATCATTGCTTGCTGTTGGTCGTCTCTTTCATCATTGAATATTAGACCCATGCTGATGACACCATCCCGACCTCGTCATTCTCTCGCATTGTGTTCCCATATCTGTTATTGCTTGGCATTGTATTAATTCGTCTTTGCCGGATCCAGATCCAATGTGCTTTGTTGCACTGGTTGCTGAATCTGGAATTGGCCTAAAGGGGCTTGTGTGACTGTTAGTGGTGTCGGTGTCAAAGATGGCCCCATTGGTATCGGGCCAATTCTGTGACGGTCTAAACCTAGTTGCTTTGCTAGTGCTTCTAAATCATATTGCATATTAGCATTGACACTTGGTACTTGTTGGTCTAATTGTTGTACTTGTTGATATTGTTGTTGAAGAACGTTTTGTTCGCCTGGAGTTAACATACCATCTGCTTGTGCCATCATTGCACTTTGTTGGAATTGCTGTATTTGTTGGTCTAACATCCATTCTGTACGCTGTTTATCAACTTCATACTTAATTTGTGCCATTCTTCTCTTGTTCTTATTCTTCATTCGCTTAATATTGCGTCTGTAATTAGTAGAATCCTCAAACATTGTTCTGTAAAGTAAGTAAAGAGATGCTTGGAAACAGAATGCAAGCATACCGTAAAGTAAAGCAGATTGCCATACTTGGTCAAACTTGCCCCATGACCAACTTTCGTATAACATAAGTGCTAAAGCAAGGAAAACAGACTGAACCATCATCGATCCAATGAGTCTATTCTCTTGTTCTTTCTGCATTTGAACGATATCTTCGTTCGTCATATCAGTATACTGCGGGCTTGCACCTTGAGTAAACATGGCATCTGTTAGTGGGTTTCTTGTTGGGTCAATTGGCATTTCTTTTCCTCCTTAATCAATAATGTAAAGACGGTCAGTCTTATCGTTGCTAAATATAGCAACTCCAGATTCGTCTTGAACCATTAGAATATAACTTACGCCGGTTTCTTTCAGCGCCACTAGTGCAGCATTGACTTTAGTTTTAGTATTGGTATCCATCTTCTCCAATCTCCGGTCCTCTTTGCATTTCGATAATGTTATCGATGCGGAGTAACTGAGAAGCAATATCAGTAGCACTATCAAGTGCTTGTGATACTACACTTAGTGGTTCAATGACACCCATTTCTAGCATATCTACTCCTCCTCCGTTCTCCACGTCCACTCCGTTGGAGTGGCCTGCTGCAGATGCATGGAGTTGGCGCAAGCGAATAAGGGTATCTAATGGATCTAAACCACTATTTTCAGCCAAAGCCGCGGGAATTACTTCCAATGCTTGAGCATAAGACTCAACAGCCATTTGCTCTCTTCCACTAACAGTTGCAGCGAATTCTCGTAAGTTTTTAGACAAGTGTAAGTAAGGTGCACCACCGCCTGCAAGGACTTTTCCATGCTCCATAGCAACACTGATGACGCCGATTGCATCATCGAATGCCCTACCTATTTCATCGACAGAATGCAATGTTGGTGCTCTTAGTAATACTGATACTGAGCCAGCAGTTTCTATTTCGGTCAATTTAATCAATGGTTTCTCACCAACAGCGACTTCTTCTAGGAGTCCAACTGTGGCAAGGTCTGATGCTTTCAGTCCATCAATTGCAGAAACCATTCTGCCTTTCCCTGCTTTTGCAACCGCTTCCATGTCACTCATGGCAACTCTTCTTGCTGCGTAAACTCCTTTCTGTGCAAATATTTCTACAACAAATGGGTCTATATCTCTCTTACAGAGAACAACATTGGCCCCACTGTCAAGTATGGTCTCAGCAATTTCTTGTAACTGAGCCTTTCTACTTTCGATAAACTCTTTTACAGCGTTGTTATCGTTTACTTGAATCTGCAACTGTTGCGCAAACTCTGGCAGTGTAACGTCAACGCTAATCAAAGCAATCTTTGCATCTTTAACAGAGTCCGGCATATTGTGATCCATCTTTTCTCTGTCAATAAGAAGCCCAGAGATAGCAAGTGAATCTTTTACTTTACCATTCGGTCTTTTTACGATGTTGATATTATCTAAAGTAGTGGACTTGATTACGTCTAGTGCGATTTGTGCTAATTGGTCTTGTTCTGCTTCTGCACTTTTACCTGTCATAGCAGTCTTACCTACACTTAGTAGCAAATCATCTGTAACATCTACACCTATCTCTTCTAACAAAGACTGTGCTTTCTTGTTAGCCAAAGTGTATCCTTTAGCAATGCGTGTAGGATGGATTTTAAGATTGAGCAGGTCTTTTGCCTTAGACATTAATTCTCCAGTAATTACAACTGAACTAGTTGTACCATCAAAGCAGTTTTCTTCTTGCGTACGTGCTACTTCTGTAATTATTCTAGCAGTAGGGTGGTGTAATTTTGTTTCTCTAAGAATTGTTGCACCGTCATTGGTCATAACAACTACGCCAGCAGGGTCTACCATCTCTTTGTCCATTCCATATGGCCCTAGAGTTGATTTTACTAAGTTAGCCAATTGTATTGCGACTTGAATATTAATATCGTGTGCCGATACTACTGGTGCGTTTTGCTTTGCGTCAACTACTGTTGCCATACTTATTCCTCCATTAATTCTTTGATTGCTACGTTATTTTCAAACACTGTTGTACCATCTGCTGTCTTCTTTGAAGCAAATGTTTCTTTTGTTTCTTCAACTACTTCTGCTGTTTCAACCACTACTTTTGGTGGTTCACCAATAAATACGGGTCCTCCTTGCGGTTCACTGACTGGTGCTGCTGTTAGTGCAGACTGAAATCTCTTCATCATGTCAAAAGAAAACTCTACCATAGCCATTCCTCGTGGCTGGATGTTTGCTTCTAAAAAGTTGTAAACGAAAAGTGCTTGACCTCTCGTCAATTTCATATCAATTTCTTCTTGATATACTGGGTCCAGTATATTTATCTGCTGGCTTTCTGGTTGTGTTTCTGCTGGTGCTGCATCTTCAGGCATAAAACAAACTTGGCTTACTTTTTGATATAAAGATTACTAGGTTATC
>CESM01080861.1_pt1 | contig 33465 bp, 46 predicted proteins | sample 361421 | NCBI WGS metagenome assembly CESM01 (sample SAMEA2622219, study PRJEB7988) | marine metagenome | isolation source: saline water (ENVO:00002010), including | reverse complement strand
TCTGGTGCAAATATATCCGACAATGAGTTAAGGCATTTAGAAGGTCAAAGATATTTAGTTGGGTTAATAGTAAGAAGAATTAATCATAGTCACGGAGTGAAAAACAAATGAATGAAGTAGCAGAACAAGTACAAACTGTAGCAGATGTTCAGCCAGAACAACCATCTGTAAGTAATGACCGACCAGATTGGTTAGCTGAAAAGTTTAATACACCAGAAGATTTAGCCAATGCATATACAAATTTAGAAAGCAAATTAGGACAATCAGAAGAAAGTGTAAGAACAACTGTAATGTCAGAACTTGAAGAAGAGTTTAATAATGGCAGACCAACGAGTGCTGGTGAATATCAATTACCAGAAACTATTGACCCAGAGTTAGCAAATGAAAATGAGTTATTGCAATGGTGGGCAAACGAAGCTTGGGAAAACGGTTACAGCCAAGATGAATTTAATACTGGCATTGATATGTATGTAAAAGCTTTAAATGCTACACAGCCAGACATTGAAGCAGAATTTGGTCAGCTTGGAGAAAATGCACAAGATAGAGTTAATGCAGTTGAATTATGGGCTAATGCAAACTTTGGTGCAGAGCATATGGACGCTGTAAAAATGTTAGCGTCTACAGCTAAAGGTATTGAAGTTATAGAGATACTTATGGATAAATTAAAAGGTTCTTCTATAAATGGACAAGGACAATTAGCTGGTGTTCAAGGTGAAGCTGAGTTGCTTGCAATGATGAAAGACCCACGTTATTGGAATCCAAAAGAGCGTGACAATAATTTTATTGACCAAGTTAATCAAGGCTTTGGTAGATTGTATGGGAATAAATAATATTGGTCCAATAGAAATTGTACCAAGCATAACTGAACACGCTAATTATTTGCATACCAGATTACGCAAAACAGATATGCGTGAAATATGGTTACACGAAGCTGACCCAAGCGAAGCTTTGCATTGTCCGTTACAGCATAATCATAAGACAATGACAGCTTTAATTAATGGCAAACCTTTATGTATGTTTGGTACTGTAGCTATTGAAGGAACCAATGATGCTATTGTTTGGGCGTTAGGTAGCAATTTAATCAATGAGCATAAGAAAAGTTTTTATAAAGCGTCATTAAAAGTAGTTCATATTCTTCAAGGAGAGTACGAAACTATCTGGAATATAGTTCCTTTTGACCATACTGAAACAATATCTTGGTTAAAAAAGCTTGGCTTTAATATACAAGAAGAATACATATCTTTAAAAAATGTACCAATGTTATACTTTTCTCGTTGCAATAATAGAAAAAGTATGACAACAGTACATTAAGTGACCTAATTCAGAGTGTAGAGGTCTTGGAAAAGGCAACCTCGCTGACACAAAAGAAGTAGATAATCATATGGTGATACGAAAGTATCTTAAATTTTAATTGTTTAAAGGAGAAGTAATATGGCTAATACCATAGATACAGCCTTCATCAAACAGTTTGAAAGCGAAGTTCACTTGGCTTACCAACGTATGGGTTCTAAACTTAGAAATACTGTACGAACAGTAGGAAGTGTCAGAGGTAATACTGTACGTTTTCAAAAACTTGGTAAAGGTTCTGCTAACACAAAGAGCAGAAACGGAATTGTAACTCCAATGGAGCTTACACACTCAACAGTAGAAGCAACAATGGCTGACCATTATGCACCAGAATACATTGATAAGTTAGATGAATTGAAGACTAACATCAATGAAAGACAAGCTGTCGCTATGAGCGCGGCTGGTGCATTAGGTAGAAAGACTGATGAAATATTAGTTACAGCTATGGATTCTGGAGCTAACTCTACTCAGTTACACGATACAAGTTCAGCATTGCAAAGAGCAGATGTATTATCATTGTTTGAAACTTTTGGTTCAGCAGATGTTCCAGAAGACGGACAAAGATACTGTGCTATGCACCCAAAAGGTTTTGCTGATTTGTTTACTATAGACGAGTTCTCAAATGCAGATTACATTGGAGATGCACAACTACCATATGCTGGTGGTATGACAGCTAAGAACTGGCTATCATTTATGTGGTTTAGTACATCATCTGTAACTGCTGGTAAAAACTTATGTTATCATACTTCAGCCGTTGGTCTTGGTATCGGTGCTGATGTTTCAACAGAAGTTAACTATGTTCCAGAGAGAGTTTCTCATTTAACCACATCTATGATGTCTATGGGTGCTGTTGTTATTGATGACAATGGTGTCTATGAACTATTAGATAATAACAGTTAGGAGGTTTAAATGGCTTATAGTGCAAGTGGACTTTGTAGAATGGGTGGAGATTCAAATGGTAATATGTGGACCTACACTTCAGCAGATGCAATAGCTACTGTTAATACTAGTGGTTATTTTAATGATTCAGCAAATATGTTGAAAGTTCGTGATACTATTATTGTAAAAGATACAAACACACCAACTCAACATCATTGTATTGTTTTATCAAATACTGGTACTGTTGTAGATATTTCAGATGGTACTGTTATAGCTGAAACAGATGGCGACTAATTAGGAGTGGGGGGAGAAATCCCCCTAATCTAAATGGCAGTAACAAGTACAACAGCGACCACACCTATTGATGTATGTAACAGAGCTTTAGTTCTTATTGGAGCTTCACCTATGACATCATTTGAAGATGGTACGAATGAAGCACTTGTTGCTGTAAACTTATATGAAGATACAACACGCTCTGCTTTAGTAAATACAAGGTGGAGGTTTGCTTCAAATCAATCAGTATTAAATAGATTATCAGATACACCAACTGGAAGATATGATTCAGCTTATGCTATACCTTCTAGTTCAATATATGTTCACACATTAACTGTGAACAAAAGTCCTATACAGTTTGACATCTATGGTCGTACTGCATTTTGTGATGCAACAACGAATGATGAAGTTGTAGCAGATTTTAGTTTTAGACAAACCGAAGTAAACTTTCCGTCATACTTTACACAAGCACTTGTCTATGAACTTGCTGGACAATTTGCATTAGGTATAGCTCGTGATGAAGGCTTATCTAATATGATGTTTACTAATGCTAGATTCTTTATGCAAAAAGCTAGAACAATGGATAGTCAGCAACAAACAACAAGGAAACTTAATACAAGTAGATTTATAATAGAACGAAGGTCGTAAGCTGATGAAGATTCGTATTCCTCAAAATAACTTTGAGAGAGGTGAAATCAGTCCAGCTATGACAATGCGTACTGATTTAAATACTTATGTTCAAGGTGCAGAAGAAGTACGAAACTTATTCCTTTTAGCAGAAGGTGGTGTTAAAAGAAGAACTGGCTCTGAGTATGTAGCTACATTACAAGGTACACCAAACTTATCTAATAGATTAGAACAAAGATTAGAACCATTCTTATTTAGTGATGATGAAAGATATATAATGTGTTTTAGCAATGCACGAATAGATATCTTTAGAATCAATGCATCTACTGGAGCCATTACAACATTAACTGCTATTACGCAAGATACATCTAGTGCTTCTTTACCTTTTACACAAGCACGACTTGAGCGTATGACTATAACACAAAACGCTGATGTAATGTTTGTTGCTCACCCAGACTTTATGATACGAAAGATAACAAGAACAAGTGCTACTGCATTTGAAGTATCAACCTTTGCATTTGATGAAACAGATGCTAATGACCAGAAGTTTCAACCTTACTTTGCTTTTGCTCCAAGTGGAATGACATTAACACCAAGTGCAACATCTGGTTCTGGTATTACTCTTACTACTTCTGCAGATTATTTTAACTCAGCACACGTTGGTACGATTATGAGGTATCAAGGTAATGAAATACTTGTTACTGGGTTTACAAGTGCAACAGTTGTAACTGGTACTGTAAGAAAGACTTTAGCTGGAACAACAGCTTCTACTAATTTTGATGAAGCAAGTTATTCTGATTACAGGGGATACCCACAGGCTATTACATTTCACGAAGATAGGTTATGGTTAGGTGGTACGACAAGTCAGCCAGATGCTATATGGTCTTCTAAAACTGGTGAATACTTTAACTTTGATGTTGGTTCTGCTGGAGATTCAGACAGTATTCAAATAACAATTAATGTTGGTGAGTTTAATAATATACGTCACTTAACTGCTAATCGTGATTTGCAAATCTTTACTACAACTTCTGAGTTATATATACCATCATTTGCTGATAAAGGATTAACTCCAACTAATGCACAGATAAGAAGACAGACACCTTATGGTGCTTCTTTTGTAAGGCCATTACCATTTGATGGTGCAACTATATATGTAGAAAAAACTGGGAAGACAGTAAGAGAGTTTTTATTTAGTGATAAAGAATCTGCGTATGTATCAACTCCGTTATCTTTAATATCATCTCACCTTATAAGCAATCCAACACAAACAGCATCTATTAAAGGTGCCTTTGATAGACCAGAACAATATGCTTTTATTATTAATGATGATGGTTCTATGGCTGTGTTTCATTCTATTCGTAATGAAGAAAAGGCTGGGTTTACTAAGTGGACAACAAATGGAAGATACCATTCAGTAGTTCCTATAGATGATAGAGTGTTTGTTGCTACAGTTAGGAACTTAGGTTCTGGTACAAACAGTTATGTATTAGAAGAGTTAAAGACTACAGCTAAATTAGATTGTTCTAAATTATATACAGCTACATCAACTGATAATGGAATATTTACAACATCAACACCTTTTGCAAATGGTGCTTCGTTAGCTGTAGTAGAAGGTAATAACTTTATTGGAACATTTACAATGGGTAGTAATCAGATAAATGTTTCAACAACAAAGTTAATTAATAATGCAGAAATTGGTTTTAGTTTTACAAGCAGTTTAAAAACTTTACCTATTGATGCAACTGTTACTGGTGGTCCACTTACTGGTGAACCAAGAGCAATAACAAGAGTAAATCTTGACTTAATATCTACTTTATCTGTATCAGTTAATGCGATACCACTAATAATCCAGGGGGTTACTGATACTGTTACAAGTAGTGAGATGGTTTTTAATTCGTTTACTGGAAAGAAGGAGTTTAGATTGTTAGGTTATAGTCGTGACCCAAGAGTAGAGATAACACAAACAGCACCATTAGACTTACAGATTAATGGTATGATAGTAGAGGTAGCGTTCTAATGTGTGTACCTCAAGCAATGATGTTAACAACTATGGTATCAACTGTTGCGAGTATAAGTGCTGGCAATGCTCAAGCAAGAGCTACACGTCAAGCTGGTTTACTGCGTAATGAACAAATTGAAAGAGACAAACAACTAGCTGACTTACAAGCAAAAGAAATGGAAGCTCAAAGATGGATTGATTATAATAGTTCTATTTCTCGTAACTTGGTAATGTCTGCATTTGCTGGTCGTTCTGCAACAGATGCTTCTAATATGGCATTAATGCAATCGAACTATCAAACAATACAAGATGATATAAGAAGCTTAACCATTCAAAAAGATGCAGTAAATAAAAAGTATAGAACTATGGCAGAAATTAATTTAGTAGATACAAGTCAAAGAGCTAGTGCTTCTGAACGTATGGGTTTGTTATCTGGTGTATCAACAATGGCAGAAGGTTTATATAAAATTAGAGAAATTGAATGATAAGAGAAAAAAGAAAATTTAGTAATCAACCAATCGGTATTGTTCAACCTACAGAAGCAAGTGCTGATGCTGAAACTTATAAAGCATTAGGTCAAATGGCAACAAACATTGCTGGTAATTTATACAGACAAGGTGTTCAAGAAGCTGAAGCTAGAGGTATTGCTGAAGCAGAACAAGTAGTATTGCCATCTATTGATGATGAAGGATATTTTAATACAATCGAATTACCTAATGCTGGGAGGATTAGACAGCAAGCATTTGATAAAACATTAAAGTTTAAAATGGAAAAAGATATAGATAGAAAGTTGCGAACTATAATGACATCTTTATCTTCTGACCCTAAGTTACAAGCTGACCCTCAAGCATTTACTGACCAAGCTTCTATTAAACTAGAAGCTATTATTAAAAATGCTACACCAGAACTACAAGCTTATACACAATCAGTAGGAACTAATTATCAGGCATTAAATTTATTAAAGGTTCAAAAAAATCAATTTGCAAATCAAGCAAAAGAAACAAAACTAATGGTACAAGAAGAATCTTTATTAGTAGCAAGAGATATAGGTCAGCTTACACAGCAAAATGCACTGCCACAAGCTATAGAAAAATATAAAGAAATAGCAGAGTTTATAAATAATACAGATGAATTAAGTGTTCCAGATAAAAGAGAATACAAATCCTATATGAGAATAGAGTTGTTAAATGGTATGATTGCAAACCATACAAGGAATATGAATAAACAACAGATAACGGTATTTAAGAAAACATTTTTAGATGATAGAGCTAATTTACCAGAAGGCTTTAACGAAGTTATACAAGAAATAGGTGTAAATGAACAAGATATAAATTCTGTAGCATTGTACTTAAATCAGTTAGTTGGTGTAACTGACCCAGCTCCAAAGCCTTTTTCTTTTGGCAATAAAGATACAACTAGAAAAGAACAAGATGCAAGATTTGATAGTATGTTAAGTGATGAAGATGCTGGTATCTTAGGTTCATTTAATTGGCGTGACCCACGTTATAAACAAATGGTTATGCAGTTTAAAGCATTACCTCAAAAAATGTTTAATCTTTTAGACTCTCTTTCTAATGGAACTAGAGTAGATTCAGATGGTAGCACTGGATATGAAGCATTTAAATTTTGGGAAAATATGCAACAAGAAATTGGACCGAATGGTTTTATTACTATAGACAAAGATTTTTTCCCTAAAAACTTTCATACTAAAATGTCTATAATGAAACGTTATTTAGATATTACTGATAATCTAGATATGTATAATAAAATTTGGAGCCACATTCACGATAATAAAGTTGATTATCAAACTATAGGTGTATCATTAGGATTAGACGGAACAACACAAATAGGTGAGAAATCTGTAAGAAATGCAGTAAAAAATCAGTTAGTAGCACACGGTACACCAATAGATATGAAACCAGAAATGGCAGAAAGATTTGTTGATGAAACAATAATGTTAATGCACGTTTCACAAAGTGGTCAAGAGAATAGAAATCCAATGGATATAAATGATGCTATAGATTTAGTATCAGACAGTATGAATCAATTTTTTAAACACGACGAGTTTCTTGTAAGCAGTGGTGTTAGATTTTCAGAAACTGTACAAGGTCCGTCTGGAAGTATTAATGATGTTAATATAGCAAACAACGGAACAACATTAGCTGATTTCGGAAGTGAAACAAAAGAGTTAACTAATGTCAGAAAAACAATGTATGCATTGGACACAACGCTTCAACCAGATAGACATATAGGTGTTAAAGAATTATTTGTTAAACACGCTCAAAACTTAGCAATAGCAAATGGAGCTGATGAAGGCTCTGTAATGGGTGATGGTATTTTATTAGAAGTAGATACTAACTCTTCATTAAGTAATGCTCGTTATATGATAATGGCTAAACAAGATGGAACAATAATGCCTTTAATGTATAAGAATACACAAGTTCCAATCATTATTACAACTGGTGATTTTATAAGGACAAGATATTCTACTGACCCTAATATACAAGAGGTGTTAAGTGAGAAAGCATTTAAAGTTCAGAAGAAACAAAGAGATGCAAAAGGTGTAATAGGAAATATTCTTGGTGGAATTATTACAGGAGCTTCTCCTCTTTTAACTGATACTGGTTATGGAATAAGTAGAAAAATTGCTGGTAATATTGATGACTTACCTTTTATAGAAAGTTCAGCAGATAAAGAAGCACTCAAAACATTTGAAGCAAATAACTTTGAAATGAGTACAGAGTTACCAGACGATTTCTATGACACTACATTTAAAGATTTTATAGATGAATATGATGCTGGTTTTTTCCAAAAGTTTAGTATAAAGAATGGTCGTCCGTCTTTCTCTGGCTTTGGTGCAATCGACAGAAATAATCCTTTAAATATAAGACTTACTGATGACAAGTGGGTAGGCAAAATGGATAGTCCAAGTAGTGAGTTTGAAGCTTTTGATTCAATGCATAATGGCTATAGAGCTGGTTTAATTAACTTAAAATCATATCAAGAACGTATGCCTAATATGACATTATCACAAATGATAAACACTTGGGCGCCACCAAAAGGTGTTAAGAATGATGGAACAGAATATACCAACCCAACACCAAGTTATTTAAAGTTTGTAGTGCAACAATCAAATGTACAGCCAGATACAGTAATAGATTTAGCAGACGAAGAGATGATGTTGAATATATTTAGAGCTATGACAATGTTTGAAATAGGAGAAAGCTATCAAGTGCAAGGTGGTGATGCATACTTTTTACCAGAAATAGCAAGTGGTATTAGAGCTGGAATATTAGATTTATGAAATTTAAAAGTGTACAAGATGCAAGCAGAGAATACTACGCACCTAATACATATGTTAATAATATACAAGAAGATATGCTGGGTGATTTGCCAAGTTCTTTTGTTGAACAAGTTGGTGATTCATTAGGTTATCATTTCTCTCCTATTATGTGGAGTATAAGAAATGGTAGAGAATTTAAAGTAGACCAAACATTTAGACCAGAAGACCATATAGATTTTGCTAATGAAGAAGATACACATAAACTATTAGATGCTGTATCTCCAGAACATTTAGAACATTTAAGAAGACAGAATCAATTTAATAGAGAAGTTAAAAGAAAGTCTAGTGAAGCTGGGTTTTTTGCTCATATGACAGGGGCTTTACTTGACCCATTAACTTGGGCTATTCCATTTAGTATCTATGGTAAAACTATAACTGCTGGCATTAAATCTGGTGCAAAGTCTGGTCTTGCATATGGTGCAATATCAGAAGGAATACGAGCGCCTTTTGATACTGTCGGTACATTAGGTGAAACAGCGTCTAATATTGCTATGGCTACAGCTTTGGGTGGTGTTGTTGGTGGAGCAATTAAATCACCACACGCATTTCGTGCAATGAGAACAACAGCAAAAAAAGTAACAGCGCACGAAAAGAATTTAAATACACCAATATTAAAAGGTAAAGATGATTTAGAAAATCCATATGACTTAGCAGAAGGCACAACAAATCCTATCTCTGGTTTTTTACAAGGTGGTGCTAGAAAAGTATTAAAAGGTAACTATCCACAAATGATTAAGAAAAATTTTCTTGAGCTTGTTGGTGATAGTAGTTTTCTAACCAACCTACAGAAAACTGGAAATGGTAATATACAATCTGTAAATGGAACTATGGGAAGACATCTAGGTCATCTAGGTAGAAGTATTACTGCTTTAGAAGATATACACCACCAGTTTATAAGTGGTCGTTCAAGATTTAATAAACAGCATAAAGCACCTCGTATTCCTATAACTGGTGTATATATGGGTGGTTCTGGAATGAAAGGTTTGTTAACTGGGCGTAGTGACTTTGATGATTTTCTTAAAAAGGTTTTAGAATATAGAATGGTTGAGCTGGGTAATAAAGAATTTGTTTGGAATGGTAGAAAGTATCGTGGTGATAGAATTAAAAAAGAAGTCAATCGTAGTGCTTATGAATCAAGTAAAGATGCACGAATAAGAATATTTGGTACAGAGAAACTACACCCATTGCATAGAAAAGCTATTGATGAAATGAATTCTTTTTTTCAAGAAGAAGGTGCGCAAGCTATGGAAGTTGGTTTGTTAAACTATAAAGGTTTAAGAGGTCTTATTGAATACAGAATAAATACTTCTATACCTAAAAGTATAGACTATTGGACAAAAGCAATAGATAGATGGGAAAAGAAAAATAGAAAAATTCTAACTGGATTAACAAAACAATTTGCAGATAAGACAAGAGGTCTTACTGATAAGCAAATAAAGTTAAAGAAAAAATTAGAACAAGATATAAAGTACAGAGAAAATAGATTAAAAAGTTTTGAGAGAGATTTAAATACACAAAAGAAATCTTTAGATGATTTAATAGAATCAGAAAAAACTATTGCACCACCTTTAGAAGAAAATCATTTTGCAAGAATGTATGACCATAGTGCTATTGTTGCAAATAGAGAAGCATTTACACAATTAGTTGAAGCTTGGTTTAAAGCAAAGCCTACTAAATATATGTTTAATAGTGAAAAGAATAAATTTGAAATTGTGCAATTTCGTACTGACCCAAAAGGTATAAGAGAAAGGGCAGAAAAATTTGTTAAGAAACTTTTAAAAGAAACGGAAGATGAAGAGTTTATTGAAAATATGTTACCACTTAAAACATCTTTTCTAAACTCAAGACAGTTTGATGCACCCAACTGGTTTAGAGCTAATGTTAGTACTACTGGCAAAGCTGTACAAGTTTCTGATTTTATAAACAAAGACTACCTTGAAGTTGCTAAAAGTTATGTAATGAGAATTGGACCTAAAATTGAGTTTGCTAAAATCTTTGAAGGTAGAAAAGTACCTGAAGTTTTAAAAGATATGAGAAAAGAAATGGAAGAGTTTGGTAATACAGATAAAGAAATCACTGATGCTCTAACAGCTTTTAAATTAAACTACGACAGATTGATTGGACAAGTTCAAAAAGAGCCACACAGATGGGATAATGTATTTGCAAGTGAAGTAAGGAAACTAGCGCAAGTTGTCTATCTTGGTGGTAGTGGTGTTGCATCTATAGCTGATATGGGAAACATTATATTCCAACAAGGTTTCAAACCTTTTCAAGTTTACTTCAAAGCTTTGCAAAGTTCAGATGGTTATGACAAGGCTGTAAAGGGAATACTTGCTAGTGGTGAACATCAATATTTAATAAATGTAGCACGAAAAAGATTTACAGAAGATAATTTATTACCACAAGGAGCAAGTGGATATAGAAAGTTTACAGATAGAACAACTGAAGTCTTTTATAATATAAATGGTTTAAAGCCATTAACACAAATATTTAAAACTATATCTGGTTTATTTGCACAGCACGAAATGATATCAAAATCATTACGCTATAATAAACTTACAGATATGGAAAAGTGGGAGTTAGCTAGATTTGGTATAGGTAAAAGAGAAGCAGAGATATTAAAGAAGTCACCACATACAACATCAAGTGACAAAGCTGTACGATATATGAATATAGATAATTGGAAAGATAGTATTACTTTAAAATCTGGTGAGGTGGTAACAGCTCGTGACGCTCAAAGAATTTGGAGCCAAGCTATTAAAGGACATCAAAATATTATGGTTCTTACAGCTCAAGCTTCAGATAAATTTTCTTTAGTAGATGGCGTTGTGTATGCAAAACGTCAACCATTTATGAAAATGTTTCCTAAGTTTTTTAAGACAGACGATTCAGTTTCTGTATATAAAATAGTTAATAAAAAGAAAGTATATCAAAGAGAAATGGTTAGGATAGAAAGTGGTGTTATGGCTTTTCCATTTCAATTTTGGAATTATGGTTTGGCTGCTCAACAAAAAATTCTTGGTGCAATGCTTGACCCACATAAACCTTTATCAAGAAAAATATATGGTGGTGCATTAATGGTAGGTCTTGGGTATATGATAGCAAAATCTCGTATGCCAGATGGTATGTGGGATAAGATGCCATTACAAGAAAGACTATTAAAAGGAATACATATGGGTGGTGTAACTGGAATGTACACAGACTTGGCTTATATGCAGTCAGCAATGTTTCACGGAATGACAGGATTAAAGTCAAAAGACACAGGCATACCAACAATGTATAATCCAGATTTTGTTGATGCTGTAACTGAACCATTTGGTGCTGGTGTTGGCTTAAGTGTTGATACTGGAAGAGCTATAGGAAAAATGGTAGGTGGTGATGTAAGTAATGGTTTAGCTGATATGCCAAAACCATTTCAATACTTACCAATCTTTAGAGGATATGTTAGAGAAATGAATAGGTACTTGCGTAATTGATAAAAATATGATTATAAGGAAAGTGTTATGAGTTTAGATATAAGTGCAGAAACCCCCAGAGTTCAATATACAGTTACTTCGGCTGACTCTACGTTTGATTATGACTTTGAGATATTCCAAGATTCAGACATAAAAGTATTTGTAGACTCAACATTAAAAACTTTAACAACACATTATACAGTTAGTGGAGCTGGTACTACTGGTGGTGGTACAGTTACAATGACAAGTGGAAATGCAGTTACTAACGCAACAGTTACATTAGTGCGTGATATAACAATACAAAGAACTACTGACTTCCCAGCTTCAGGTGCATTTCAGGTAGACTCTTTAAACACAGAACTTGATAGAATCACAGCAGTACAGCAAACTCTTGAAGATAATATTGCACGTTCACTAAGATTAGCAGATGAAGACGCTACAGCTACACTTAACCTACCATTAAAAGATGCACGAAAAGGTAGATACTTAGCTTTTAATGCAACTACTGGTAACGCTGAAGCTGGACCCACACAAACAGATGCAACTGCTATAGCTTCAGTTACCTCTGATATTGCTTTACTTGCTGATATACAAGATGGCACCACAGCTACAAATGCAATTACAACAGTTGCTACTGCAAGTGGTAATATTCAAACAGTAGCTACTGCAAATAGTGCTATCAATACAATAGCTACAGGAACAACAGGAGGCAATTCTAACCTCACTAATTTAAATACAATCGCTACTGGTACAACTGGTGGCAATGCAAATCTTACTCAAATAAATGCAGTAGCTTCTGATTTAACAGACATAAATACTGTAGCTAGTAAAGCAACAGAAATAGGAAGATTAGGAACTTCTGATGCAGTAGCAGATATGGCATTACTTGGTGATAGTGCAATAATTACTGATATGGGATTACTTGCAGTAGATACAGTAATAGCTGATATGGCACTACTTGCAGACCCAGCAGTAATAACTGATATGGATTTGCTAGGTGCTAGTGGAGTTATTGGAAACATTGCTTCTGTATCTGGAAAAATTACAGAAATAGGAGCGTTAGGAACAAATGCAAATATAACTAATATGACTGCTCTAAATGGCACAAATGTTATCACACATATGGCTAATTTAAATGGCACAAATGTTATTTCAAATATTTCTAACCTTAATGGTACTGGTGTACTAACTAATATTGCAAACTTAAATGCAACTGGTGTTCTTACAAATATAGCAAATTTAAATGCTAGTGGAGTTATTGCAAACATTGGTACAGTTGCTGGAGTAGATACAGAAATTGGACAACTTGCACCAAAGGCAACAGACATTTCTACTGTAGCTGGTAAAATAACTGATGTTGAAGCTGTTGCACATTTAGAAGATGGAACAACAGCAACAAGTGCTGTATCAACATTATCTGCTAGAAGTTCTGATATGCAAACTCTTTCACCAAGAGCTTCAGATTTGCAATCACTAGGTCCTAAAGCTACAGAGATACAAAGAATAGGTGCAACATCTGCAAACATAACAGCTCTAACAACATTAGGTACAACTGATGCAGTAAGTGATATGAACGCACTTGCAAATATTACTAGTGATATATCTGCTTTGGCTGGAGCATTAGAGCAAACATATACAATTACTGTTGCTAGTGTTGGTGGTGCAAATCGATTTATATTAAGTGGTTCTAATTATCCAGCAATAGAAATGTTTAGAGGTAGTAGTTATACCTTTAATCAAAATGATGCGACTAATGATGGACACCCATTAGTATTTAAAAATGGAAGTTCAGCTTATCAAGATGGTGTTACTTATTATCTTAATGGTGCTGTAACTAGTTATTCTAATTATATAAACACAACTACTTTTAATGCTGGTAGAAGTTCTGGTGATAGAAAAGTTGTAATAGAAGTACAATCTACTGCACCTTCATCTGGTCTTAGATATTATTGTTATGTTCACGGTAACGGAATGGGTAATACTATTACAGTTAAAGATAGTAATATCTCATTGGTGGCAACAAACATTGCAAACGTAAATTTAACTGGTGGTTCAATCGGAAATGTAAATTCAGTAGCTGGTGCATTAACTAATATAAATGCTGTTGCTAACAATTCCACGAATATAAATACAGTTGCTGGTGATGCAACAGAGATAACAGCAGTAGCTAATAACGCAACTAATATTAATGCAGTAGCTGGTAATGCAAGTAACATAAATACTGTAGCTGGTGACTCAAGCGATATTAATGCAGTTGCTGGTAATGCTACCAACATAAATGCAGTAGCAAGTAATGCTACAAATATAAATACTGTTGCTGGTGCAAACGCAAATGTATCAACAGTAGCTACAAATATAAGTTCTGTAAATGATTTTGCTGATAAGTATAGAATAGGGTCAAGCGACCCATCATCATCATTAGATGAAGGTGATTTATTTTACAATACAACAAGTAATGTTTTAAAAGTTTATACTGGTTCAGCTTGGGAAGCTGGTGTAACTGCTGGTAGTGGTTTTGCTCCTTTAAGTGGTGCAACATTTACTGGAGCTATATCAGGAACTTCTGCTACGTTTAGCGATAACATAATTAGTAGAAAAGCCAATGATGTAGAGTTAGTTGTTCACTCTGATACTACGACTACTCCAGTATCTGAAATTCAACTTATGCGAGGAACAAATAATACTTGGGGTGCTGATATTTATACTGATTGGAAGATTGACAATGGATATGGGTCTTCTGGAAGTAGTGCTGGAACTCTAAGATTAGCAAGAGGTTATAATGGTTCTACTACCACAATAATGGAATTAGGTCCACCTTCTAGTAGTAGTGCAAAATTTTATGCTCCTCTTACAGTTGGAGTAGATGATACTGGACACGATGTAAAATTCTTTGGTGCTACTTCTGGAAAGTATATGGAATGGGATGCAAGTGCTGACCAATTAGACGTAACTGGAAGCTTTGATGTTACAGGTAATTCCTCTTTTACTGGTACTGTAGATGTAGATGCAAACTTAAAAGCAAACTCACTTTCAATTGACCATTCATCAAATGATTGGAACTTTGAATTAAGTGGTGCTGACTTAGTTATCAAAAATGGTTCAACAACATTATTCAAATTAGACACTAGTGGAAACTTAACAGTTGCTGGTGACATAACTACAGATGGGAGCTTATAATGGCATTTAAAGTAGGTTCAAACGCAATAGATACTGATGACGTAGCAGAAGGTGCAAATCAATATTACACAAATGCTAGGGCGCAAGGTGTTTCAATAAATAACGTAAGTGAAGATAGCACTCCTCAACTTGGAGGAGCATTAGATGTTAATGGTAATGAAATAAGTTCTGCTTCTAATAATAATGTTGTCCTAAATCCAAATGGTTCTGGTGTAATTCAATTAAATGCTTCCACTACTTTACAAGATGGTTCACACAATTTTGATATAGCAAGTCACGACGGAACAAATGGATTGTTATTAGGTGGCACTCTTGTAACTGCAAGTGCTACTGAACTAAATAAAGTAGATGGCTATACTGGTAGTGCATCTGACCTAAATAAAATAGCTGGATATACTGGAACGTCAGCAGAGTTAAATGTATTAGATTTAAATGCAAACGAAATTGTTGGTGTATTTAAAGTAGCTACATCTGTACCAACTCAAGCGAGTGATTTTACAGGTAATGTAAAAATAATAATGGTGTACTAATGGTTCTATCAGTACTTGATGGCTCAACATTAAGAACACCTCATAACATTTATGTATTAGATGGTTCTAATGTTAGACGAGTTAGACAAATAAGAGCATTAGACGGCTCAACACTTCGTCACCCATTTACCAAAACAGACTTCTTTGATTTCTCAGGAACAGCAAATACTCTTAACCCAGCCGTCGCCGAAGTTTATCAATATACTGTAAGTAATGCTACAAATAGTGGAACACAAACTGTATATACTGGTTATCAGCAATCTAATACTGGCACTACAAATCAAACAAATAGTTATAACTGGTACTTTGGTGCTGGAAATCCCGGCTCTTCAAATGGCACAAGTTGGACAAGAGTATTTGGAAGTCAAACACAAGGTAGATATTTAACTGGTATAAATTACTGGCCTAACGCAAGTTCAATTTCTATGTATTATCAAGTCGGTGGTTACATCTATAATGCAAATGCTTTTCGTTATGGTAACATTGGTGTCTATAGTAGTAATGCAAATATCGCTGGAGGTACTAATAACTGGAATACCTATACACACTTTGTTGGTCCTACAACTTGGTCAACAAAATATCATGAACCACACGGAGGACCAACTGTATCAGGTGGAACATCAGGTGCAAGTCCAAATCACGGATTAGTTTCTGGTTCTACTGGTGGATATGGTTATTACGGAGGAAGCTATAATTTTAATAATGGCAACTCTGCTGGTGTAGGTGTCAGAGTTTATGCATCTTTCTATGCTGGGTGGGGAGCATCAATGCAAAGTAACGGATATATAAATGTTCAGATGTATGGAACACAATATTATACTTACTATACTAATCACGTTAGTTCATCATCATCTACTGTAAATTTAGGTGCAACATTTTCAGTAAGTGGTGATGGTTGGAGTGTAGGTAGTACATCATTTAGTAATTCAAATACTGCTAGTACACACGCAGAAACAATAAGAGCATCAATAGCAAGTGCGTTACCTAGTGGTTGGTCTGTTTCAAGAAGTAACGCTACTGTAACAATTACTGCTCCAGCAAGTTCTGGAAATGTAAACGATATGTCAGTAAGTATCTCTAATGGTAGTGGAGTTAATGGTGGAACCAATCCATCACCTGGCAATTCTTCTACAGTTAGAGGAGCATCAAGCGTTAGTGGAAGTGGAAGTACAACAACTCAAGGTTCTGCACAATCTGGTAACTTAACATCTGCAACAGTAACAAGTGGTGGCAATTCAACTTCTGTGAACTTATCAAATGGTGCAAGTACAGATACAGCTGGAAGTGAGATAGCAAATGCAATGAATGGTTTAGCAGATACTACTGCAACCTATGATAGTGGAACAAATAGAATGACAGTGCTTGCATCTGGTGATACTTCAGTTTCTTTAAGTAATCCTAATAGTTTAAGTGTATCGAAAGTGAGTTTATAATGGCAAAGAAAAGAACTTGTGAGTGTGGTGATGAAACCGAAGCTCTATATTATTACAAATCTACTGTTGAAGGTAAGTTTGATATATGGAGTGAAGTAAAATATGATACAGACCCAGACGGATATAAGTATGACCCAATACCTTGTGGTATAAATTGTAAGAATTGGGAGAACCTTGTTGTTAAAGAAGAAGGTGTACCTTACTAGAATGTTATGGACCCTATTACAGCTCTCGCAACTGCCAGTTCGGCATTTAATTTAATAAAAAAAGGTTTCCAAGCAGGACGTGACGTGGAATCTATGTATTCGGATATTGGACGCTGGCTTGGAGCTGTGTCTGATGTTAACCACGCAGAGAAGATGTCTAAGAATCCACCTTTGTTTAAGAAAATATTTTTTGGTTCAAGCGTAGAACAAGAAGCAATGGACGCTTTTGCTGCTAAGAAAAAAGCACAAGCAATGGAAGATGAATTACGCAGTTGGATTAATATGGTTCACGGTCCTAATGCTTGGGCTGAATTACTGAAGATGCAATCGAAAATTAGAAAGCAAAGGCAAGAACAACTGTATGCTCAAGCTGAACTACGCAGTAAGATAATGAACATCATTGGTATTATTTTATTGTGTACTTTAATTGGTGGGGTAATAATGTATATAGGATATTTATTTTATCAAAAGAGAATGGGTAATATATGACAAAGATGACAAAGATAGTAGAGGATTGGACACACGCTATTGATTCTTTTAAGGTAATACCAAGAGCATTAATACTATTATATATGTACTTAACTTATAAAACTGTATTTTGGTATATGGGTTTGGAAGCACCAAGTTTTGAGCAAAGTGGAATGGTGTCAGTATTGACAAGTGCGAACGCTGTTGCTATGGGTTTATTTATGGGAAGGTCTAGTTGACGTGGTTGTTAGTAGTTTTTCTTTCAGGAACAGTTCAGGAATCGGTGTACTATAGTGATTTGGATTCGTGTCTTAGAACTGCATCAAAGCTTAGGTCACAAAACTATGACCCATCACTCGCTGGGGATAGTAGGATATGGGTCAAAGCTTACTGCGTTCCTAAGACAGTGCCTAAAAAGGAGTAAGATATGTTTGCAAGTATTATAGGTCCAATTAGTTCTCTTGCTGGTACTTGGCTGGAAGGCAAAGTTAGTAAAGCTAAAGCTGAAACAGATATTAAAGTAGCTAAAGCTCAAGCTGAAGCTGAAGTTTATCGTACCTCTGCTACATCTGAGATGCTTAACGAACAAGCTTTGACAGCACAAATGGCTGGGAGTTGGAAAGATGAATTCTGGACTATTATTTTTGGTGCTATTCTTGTGGCTTGTTTTGTTCCTTACACTCAGCCTTATGTAAAAGAAGGCTTTGATTTTTTAAATACATCAACACCGACTTGGTTCTCTACTTGTTTATATATTTGTATTGGTTCTTCATTCGGCTATCGCTTTGGTAAAACTGGGTTACAACTTATGAACAAAGGAAAGTAATATGGCTACTCCTTTATGGCAAAGAAAAGCTGGTAAGAATCCAGAAGGTGGATTGAATGAAGCTGGTCGTAGGTCTTATAATGCTAAAGGTGGTAACTTAAAACCACCAGTATCAAAAGCTCAAGCAAAGAAAAGTCCTAAGTCAGCTAGTCGTAGAAAAAGTTTTTGTGCCAGAATGAGAGGTATGAAAAAGAAATTGACTTCTGCTAAAACAGCAAACAATCCTAATAGCAGAATCAATAAGTCACTTCGTAAATGGGATTGTTAAAGGAGATATATTATGCCAATGGGTAAAGGAACATATGGGTCACAAAAAGGTAGACCATCAAATGATTTAAAAGGTAAACAAAAAAATTTACCAGAAGGATTAAAGAAAAAAATAATGGCGTCAAAGAAAAGGAAAATGAAACGTGGCAGTTAATGAAGCTGGCAATTATACCAAACCTACTATGCGTAAAAGAATTTTTGCTCGTATAAAGGCTGGTACTAAAGGTGGTAAAGCTGGACAATGGTCAGCTCGTAAAGCTCAGATGCTTGCTCGTGAATACAAAGCAAAAGGTGGAGGATATACAGGGTGAAATCTTTAATGGGATTAACTGACAGACAGAAAGAAACTTTAAAAAAACATTCTAAGCACCATAGTAAAAAGCATATGGACTTAATGAAAACTAAAATGAAATCTGGTATGTCATTTGGCAAAGCTCACAAGCTAGCACAAAGTAAAGTTGGCAAGTAATGAAAGCACCACAAAAAAGTTTACTTGATTGGGGTAAACAAAAGTGGCGCACCAAATCTGGTAAGCCTAGCACACAAGGACCCAATGCAACTGGCGAAAGATATTTACCTAGCTCTGCCATAGCTTCACTCTCTGCATCTGAGTACGCTCGAACTTCACGCAAGAAAAGAGAAGACACACGCAAAGGTAAACAGTTTTCTAAACAACCTAAGAAGATAGCAAAGAAAACCAAAGGACATAGATAATGGATTTAATAGATACAATAAAAAAACACGAAGGTTGTCGCCTTGATATGTACAAAGATACAGTAGGTGTATGGACAATCGGTTATGGACACAACCTTGCCGAAGGCATTGACCAAGAAACAGCAGACTTTATTCTTGCTCGTGACTTGGAAAAACATTCTCAAGAGCTGGACAAACATAAACCTATGTGGCGAGAGCTTCCAGACCCAGCACAGATTGTAATTTTATCTATGCAATTCAATATGGGTTGGAATAGATTTTCTAAATTTATAAAGTTTTGGGACGCAATAGAGAAAAAAGATTTTAAAACTGCTGGTTTTGAGATGCAAAATAGTCGCTGGTGGGGTCAAGTTAAATCCCGTGGACCAGAGCTACAACAGTTATTACTAGATATTTAAGGGGTACAATCATACTCGGAGGTATCATTCCACCCCTCTGACGGCCTTTATATCAAGCCGTTTTTCTGAACTTACCTGTCCAAATCTTTATTTTCTTGTTTAGCCACTGAAAAAAAGGGATACTTGTTTGATTGCGAACTAAAGTACTTTGTTCTGTATTCTTTTCTTTGAAAGCTATCTTCACTTTCTTGTGAAACTCTTGGTTGAATTTTTTTTTAGGGGGTCTACCCCTCTTTTTTTTCTGGTCTAGCGACACGTTTACCTCCTATAAGATAAATTATTTTATCGTCAGATATAATAGACTTATACCACTCCCCACTAACTTTGGCAAAAAGAACTGGACCAAACTTAATGTACTTAATTCTTTTAGGTTTAGTCATTAGTATTTTTTTTTAAACAAATGTTTTGGTGGACGCTTACGAGCCATCATAGATTCTTCATCTGTCCAACATCTATCTTTAACTGGCAGAGTATTATACTGATTATACACACGTCCGTACTTGTCATACTCTTCTGCTCGTGGGTCGTCTTCAAACCCACCATTTATTTTTTCTGTGGTCTTCGGACTTTTATTCCAGCCTTTGTCCCACGTTCTTCCTTTGATACTTGGCATACAAACCTCCTCAAGTTTGGTGATAGGTGATTGCCTTTAGCATAACATAACTCATAATTAATATAAAAAGGTTTAAAGATTATAAGATTACAACCACCTATCATAAAGTTAATTTTTACTTTTTATATTCTGTATGTAATACTTATTTATAATAAGTTTTAAGACTTGTGCCAATGACAAATCTGTATATAAGCTTTTATTTATAAACTTTCTTATCTCGCGAATCTGCAATGCAGACTCGCCTTCAAACTTATAACTGATTGCTGACTCTTTTTTACCAGTCATATTCAACCTCCTTCCCTTCTTTCTTTGCAGTTTCATTCGCTAACTTATCTAGGTCTTTGCCAAACGGAACCTCGTCATTTAAAGAATCTAAATTTTTAGGTTCAGTCCAGCTCAAAGAAACGTTAACACCTTTCTCACTAGAGTTAATCCAGCCAGCAATGCGTAGCTTGTCATCAATAGTTTTGCCAGTGTAGTGAGGTTGTTTACTTCCCTCTTCACGTTTATCATTATTAAATATAGTGCCTACCTTTTGATAGACCTCTATATATTTTTTACCACCAGAGCTTGTGTCTTCAATCAACACATACCTATGTTGGCTATCTTTTAGCCAGCCTTTACCACTTTTAATAAACTTTTGTTTTTCAAATGGTGTAAAGCAACTAGCTTTACCGTGTTCGCCTTCACGATATTCTGGTTTTTCATTATAATTTTTTTCCATATATTACCTCCTATTTGGGTTGGAATTTTTGAACTCGTCAGATTCTTCTGATGAATATACATCACCAGATATACCAACAAGCTTTAGGATTACCCTATCTTTGGCTCGTTTTTCTGCCATAGCGTAAGGATAACTATTCTTATTATTGTATGGTGAAGCTTCTCCAATAGACCAAGCTTCGGCATTTGAATGATAACCTCTTACCATTATTGCAACACATTTATTTTTGATATCAGTTTCAATGACAACTGGGTCACTAAACTTTATTTTTAAATGGTCAGCAATTTTTTCTAATGCTTTATGATAGACAACATATGTTCCGTGACAATCCCACAATGCTGTCGCTGGTGTTTCTCCTATCTCTTTTAAAATACTTGAAACTTTTTCTGGTACTTTACTAGCCATTATCTTTCACCTTATTCCAATTAACTGTTATCAATGTGTATCTACCCCACCATTTTTTTCCATCATCAGATGTTTCACGAGTCATTACTATTTCGTGACCATCTTCTTTTAAGTCAAAAATGATTGCTGATAATCGTGTTGCTTTATAAAGCTGGATAGCTTCCCAGCTTGTAATAGAATCTTGTTCTGTTAAGTGCGCTAGCACTTGAGATTTTTGCGATAGCATATCTTACTCCTCAATAAGTTTAATTGTTTTGCGACCAGCCTTAGATACATTGACAGAGAGTAGGTCGCAATGTAACTCTCTATCTTTATCTGTCACACTCAATGTAAGAAACTTCTTAGCTTCTGTGTTAGTCTTTGCATCATAGTAAGTACGCTTGTACTCGTGTGCCATATGCATAAACTCATTGTCGTGTGACATATCTCTACGAACTCTATCATCAATAGGAACTAAATCTGATGATGGTTTCATTACCTCAAGGTTTGTAGGTGCCATACCTTTTTCCAAGCAATCCCAAAACTCTTTTATATACACCCATATCTTATCGAAATACTCCTGACTCCAAGATACTTTTACATAATCCCACTTACTATTTCCAAATATAACAGACAAGTAACAAGCATCTGTTCGTGTAAGAAACATATACAGTTGCATTTGACCCATATAATAATCTGCTACTTTGTTCATAGTAGTAAATGGATTGGTATGCTTACATTCAATAACAGCATAAGTATTATCATACTTCATATGCTCTGTTACTGGCCCAAGATTATGTCTGTTGATAGGTTTATCTTTTGGATAACGTGGTTTCATAATCAAACCATCTGTGTGTCCGTGTAACTTCACACCATTTAATGTATGTCCGTGTGTATTATACAGAGCTTCTTTTTCTATATCTCTACCATTCCATAACTCTTCTGGACTATGGTCACGGAACCATTCTAGATTAAAGTTTTCTGTTTCGATACCAAGCTGTACTTGTATAACGTCAGACAAATCTTCTTTCTCTTTAGCTCCAGTTTTTTCTAAGTACAAATCGTACCAATTACCATTAAGCAGTCTAGTAACGTCAGACCCACCGATACTATATTTATTTTTCACGATAATCTCCTCAGATTGTTTGTTTAAATATACTAAATATTGTATTAAATTACAAGTTATTTAGTTTGTTTTCTATAGTTCTTAATAGATTCTGCCTAACTTCCAACTTGAATACTACTAAATCCCATAGCTCTGCGTATGTCGCCCAAAACTTTTGCTGTTTAGCATTTGTTTTTATAGCGTACACTAATAAATCTGCTGGTATATCACCTAATAAGAGAGCCATTTGTTTAGCTTTCTTTTCAACAGATATGTTTTCACCAACACGCGCTTGAACAGAATACAAAACTCTTAATTGTTTCTGTGCATCTTCGAATGATAAAGGTTGTAAAGATTTTTTTGCTAGTTCTAATGCATCTAATAATTTATTTTTATCATTAGATTGTATTATGTAACCTCTGTGTATTGGGTCAAACCCATACTCAGTACTTCTATGTTGCCAATCTTTTTCAAAAGACTCCAATTTATCTTTTAGTTTTGACTCCAATTCTTGTTGCGTTTCGCTTGGCTGTTTGGTTGCCAGCTTCAACGCCCAAGAATAATTCTTTAATACTATATTGCTCATTATTATCTCCTCAGAATAAACTTGATTGAACATTTAAACAACGTATATTATAATTGCATTCCTCCTCAGAATGTAAGTGCAATTAGAGAGGACAGTATTCTCCATTTACTGTCCTCTTTTTATTTTTTTTAGATTTGCTTTTTGATGTGCTGGTTTGTTCTTCAAGCTTTCTATTGCACACTTACTACAGTAGTATCTGTACCTATCTTGAACAACAGCTGTTGCTTTATTACAAACCATACATCTCATAACGACTCTATTCCAAGAAGTTTTTTAATATTTTCGTTCTTTATATTAAAGCATAAATATGCTTCACCATTCTTTTCTTTTAATAACATTAAATCAACATCATTTTTTTTACCAAGATATGATGATATCAAAGCAAAACCTTTTGCTCTATACTTTGATTCGCATATTAACTTAATAGTTTTATGATTTGCTTTAGCTTCCTCCGTATTATCTGGCACCCATAGCTCTATGTCATTAGGAAAATCTTTTAAGATACCACTCAATGGTTGTCGCCTTGCAGACCAACGCCATTCTTTAAACAAAGAAACCCACCAGTTCTCGTGGTAGGTTCCCTTTCTTTTTTCTTTACTTGACATTGTTGACTACCTCCATACTTACTATGTTTACAAGTAAGTTCATTTTGATTTGGAACTCTATGTTCTTTGGGGTTTTATTTTTAGCATCACCCTTATTAGTTATAGACTCACACGCCCATAGACTTCCAATGTCTTGTATCAAGTTATACTTTATCTTATCAACTATTTCTGTTGGTGTATGCTTTCTATACATTACGCCCTCCTATAAAAGATGTTACTTGTATGATGTTGATAGTCTTCATACAATAGGTTAGATGAATATATCTTAGTCCCTTTCTCATACAGTTCGTGTTCGTTTGGACCAAGCTCTTTCTTTACCCAGCTTCTTTCAACTAGATAATCTACTGCTTTCTGTGCATCAGCACAAGCGTTCCACAATACACTAGGTTTTTCCTTGAGTATTTTTATCCAAGACTTGAGATACTTTACAGTATCATCTTGACGTTCACTATATATACCAAACTTTGCACACAAGAACGAAGCTCCAAGCTCTGCAATCAATTCTTCTTTGGCATACACATCTTCATTGCGAAACTTCTGTGATATACCAGCTCTGTCCAGCCTGTGATATGCTCCTGTAGCGTGGACATATTCGTGGAATATTGTACTGTAATATCCATTCGTAGATTTGAACCACGATTTGTTAGGCATATGTACATAGTCATCACTGATTCTATAGAACGCTCGCCTTGAATCACTATGCTTTGTTTCAATCTCACAGCTCTGAATAAAATCATCTATGTCTTGGTTGGCTTGGAACTCAAGCTCAACTTCTGGGTCATCAACATATTCTGGTGGAACATTTTCTATTTGGTCTTTGTTCCATACTGGATACGTTGCAAATCCACCAGCATATTTGTCACCAGTTTCATCATCTGTTTTTATTATTGGACGGATAGCAAATTGTAACCCAGCCTTGCTACCTTTCTTTAGCTTAGCACCTACACTATTCCACTGTTTCATAGTCGCCCAATCATTACTTGAATAGTTGTACATCTGCGAAGCAAACCACAACCACATAGCATTGCCACCATTAAAGTTTATGTTGCTTACAATATTTCTTGGTGGTGTTACAGCTCCGTGCCAGGGGGCTTCCCACCCACTGGCACTCGCAACTCCAGACTCAAGACTCTTGATTATTTCTTCGACAATCTGTTGCTGTTTACTTGGCATATTTCTTCCCCCATTTTCTGTGTGATTTTGTTACTAAAGCTTTACGAATTGTTTCAGTTAAGTCTGCGATTGGAACTAACTCAAACTCTTCACTAACATCTTGAACTGTAAAGAGTGGAAGCTTTCTGTCTTCGTTCCTATCAGTATGAATGAAACAAGATATTGTTAGGTCGTGGTCTGTACCATTGTTAAGGTCATCACACTTGAACCTTATACTTAGTACGTCCTCTGTCGGACTAACAGTGATTGATATTGACTTAGGTTTGAATACGTTAATAGACGTTTCGATTCTCTGCATTGTGTACCTCCTCGTACTTACAAATTAAAAGTTAATTAAGTGGGGGATAACACCTAACTTATCCCCCAACTACTAGATGTAATATTCATTAGTGACTTAAATCACCCAAAGTTTGAAACCTTTCCTTGTTGTTATAGTTTAAGTTTAGTATTGTGGTGGGTCATCATCATAGACCTCACCGTAATCAGCCCACTCTTGTTCCCAAGATGGTTGACCATCATCTTGATTGCTAGGTTCACAATCAATACAATAGTCTGTTTGTGTGGCTGACATTTCGTCTGGCTTACAATACTGTTTACACTCACAGCATTGATAACCCATATTAGATTTATACGTTGGACACATTTTTATCTCCAAATTCATATGCTCCATTTCCAAAGTGTGATAAAACTGTACGACATAATTCTTTATCAGTAAAGATTATGTAGCTCTCACCACCAAGTCTATCAAAGTTTTTTGCATTAAAGTATTCTATGTACTGACCAAAGCTTATTGACTGCATATGTGGGTCAGTCTTGTCATCAGTAAATAGTAAATAGATTGTTGTTTTATTAAGTTCTTCCATTTCAACCTCCTCAGATTGGTTACTTTAGTTACATTGGCACGCCAAAGAAAGCGTACAAATAAATAAAAACTATATACAATATAGCACATAGCATTAAGAGTTTAACACCTTCTATTATATACTCTTTTACTTCACTTATTATCTTATCTATCTTCATAACTTACCTCCATTGTAATACAGATAGCTTACTAAATTAGGAAATACTTGTCAATGCCAGCTCGAATGAGCTGTGCATTTAGCATTGACTAGGATTTCCAATTTGGTATTGCGATATCAATAATAATATTTTTTTTCTGCTCGTCCACTTGATACTTACTACTCCTCCCCCTTTTACCCCATCATCAACCGACTTACCATTAACAGTATCACTCGGTCATACATAGTAACCATACCAGATTCAACGACATAACTACCACGCTCAGCGTGGCAATTCGTCGTGTCGCAATTTAGACACGAAAAAAGGGAAGCCGAAGCTTCCCTTTGTGATTCGCTTACTTCTTAGCGAATCGCTGACTAGCTATGCTAGTCGTATCCTTTCCGTCATCAAGAACTGGACGTTGCCTTTCTTCACACCATTTCTGGTAGCCAGCTTTCGTCCAGCCTTCTTCCTTGATGACTTGTAACCATACTCGTTGCTCAATCTCGTTGGTTATCTCACTCAACTCACACATACCACGCATACTGTCGTGGACATCAAGCACATATTCTTTGGGGGTAAGTCCTTCTTCAAGGTCTTGACATATTGCCTGACCCCATTCATTGAACTTCTTAATCACAGTATCAAGTCCATTGTCAGCTTGTGAGCATCTATAACCTAGCTTGTATCTCAAGCTGACGTTATCCTTAAGCCTATCTTCGTCGTTCGGCTTGTAACAGGATTGAGGTATCAATCCTACAAGCTCTTCGACAACGACGTTGATAGCTTTCTCAGTCTGTTCTGAGAAGGGTGTCTTAAGGTCAGCCCATTTGTATTGGTATTTTTTGTTAAGTTCAGCTACAGTTGTAATTTTCTTTGATTTAGTCATTTGATTCTCCATTTTTTGAATCGTTATATAACAACATTATTGTCATTATACTGCTATCACCCCCACAGCGAAGTAACTGTCAAGAAGAAGTGGGTCGTACGCCTTGCACAAAAGAGACTTGTCCGAGTGTCGCACTTCAGACACACGGACCAAGCTTAGATGTGCAAGACCCCTTGTCGGAAAGAATCTAACTATCCGACTCTTTGTCAGAGCAAAGCAAAGTAAGACTAGTCCAGCCACGCTGGACCAATCACTTTGCGAGTAGGATAGTTCTATTGTTTTCGGACTTCTTCCTTGATAGTTACGCACTTAGCTGTGGTAGTGATGTATTCATCATACTCTTCATATAATCATAAGATTAGTTCATCTCTTCCTATGGACGAGATGGAATCATCTTATCAATTATTACAATAAACCATACCTTAGTATGGTTTATATGATGATTGCATATAATCAATGACAATCATTGTTGTTATATACCTCGTTCCCCTGATAGACTTCTCATTCTTAGCAGCGCTTGTTGCCGAGAAGCAACCAAGCGTGGCTAAGAAGCCAAAGCATAGCTTTGTGAGAAGGCTCTACCACTACTGCACTAGCGTGCGTAGTCGTGCGAGCGTGAAACTCGTGAGAGTTTTGTATGCACGACATTGTGCCAATCACCGACAGAATTAGGTCGAGCTAGCGACACCTTCGGTGTCTGCTCTCGGACTAATTCGTGCGAGATTGCATAGCACGCAACCTTTGTTCTAACGTCAACGCATCATCATAGCCAGACTCTGAAGAGCATTGCCAGCTAAAGCTGTGCAATCTCTTTAGAAGCTATGATGACATACTAAGACTAATTAGCTCGAGCTTTGCTCGGCTAATCAATTAGACTGCGTTGGTAATGGATAGGCGAAACAAGGCAATCAATCAATCACCACGATAACCCAGCTTAGCTGGGTAGTGGCTTGATTGGTTTGCCCCCTCGCCTAGCCATTTAGTTAGGACAAAGGTACGCAATCTCCGATTGCACTTTTCGTCAGAAAAGATTTGACAGTTGCCTAACGAAGCCTATAGATTATCCGAAGATGACACAGCAGTTAACACAAAGACAGGTTGCCTTAGTTGATACGCTCGTAGCAACTGGGTGTAGCATAACCCAAGCTTCTCAAGAAGCTGGTTATGCACAAGGCGAAGCTGGCAGAGTAAGTGCCAGCAAGGCTTTAAGGCAACCACACGTCAAAGCATATATGATGTTGCAGATACAAGAACAGCTCGGTATGAGTGCTACGAAAGCACTCAATAGGATTGTGTCGCTGTCAGGCGACGCCAAATCCGAGTATGTCCAGCTCGAAGCGAGCAAGGACATACTAGACCGAGCTGGGTTCAAGGCACCAGACAAGCATATGCATATTCACGCAGGAGATATCCGCGTGAATATAGACCTTAGCTAAGCTAAGGGCATAAGCTTGCACGGTGCCGAAGCTTGACTCGACTAATCCTCCCACGCGCAGACCACGCGTGAGGATACCCGAGTTAGTATTCGTTGTCCTCCGTTCGTTAAACACTCACGTCGGTGTTGTGTCGCACACCCTTGCACATATCTTTAGATATGCGAGGGGGGGACAAAACTCGACCGAGTGTTTGGGTCACATCTCTAGCACTCAGATTATTTCTCACAAAGTCCGTTTAAGAATCTTTCTAACTGTTTATGGCTTTACATTGTACTATTTGCTTGATAGGATTATTCCAATATTCCATTCCCTAAAGACAAGAATAATGGAATATTGCTTTTCATATTTCCTCGTATGGACTCCCAACTTACCCCTCTAGTTTTCTAGGGGGGTCTTTTTTATTTGCCTAAAATTTTTTTTTCTGTTAAGGCTTGATTAGTATTAAAGGAGAATTGTTATGGCATATGGTAGATTCAATGCTGGTGGTCAAAGTAATCTTAGGTCAAGTGATGCTGGTCAAGATAGAGCTAATAAGAAAGATGCAGATAATAGTAGGAATATAACAATTCCTAAAGTAGTTCTTCCAATTAAGAAGAAAAAGAAACCAGTTACTATTTTTGGTATGACAGTCACAGCACCTAAGACAGATATGCAAAAGAAAATAGAATCTGGTAAGGCGACTGTTATAGCAACTAAGAGTAGTGGTAAGATTGTAACCACACCTACAATGAATAATAAAAGTCTTATAATGAGTAAGGCTACTCAACAGAAAACAAAAGATGAATACCTTTCATCAGCAGAAAGACTTGGTAATGCAAAGGAAGCTATTGGTCAAGCAATCAGTGGTGGTCAATCAACAAGGCTTAGTCAACTTCCAAGTAAAACTGGAGGAACCCCAAGTAAATCTTTAGGTCTTACTGGAGCTGGTACATTGCCACCAAAAGTACTTACAACAAAACTATCTCCAATAGCTGGTGAAAAAGATGGTATTTCAGAAATACGAGTAAGTGGTCCTGTTACATCAGGTATTAAAAGCAGTGCATCTTCAATACCAACATTATTAAGAGGTGGCAATAAAACAAAGTCAGCTGGTCAATTTACTACATTAAATGAAAGAAAGTTTCTTGTACAAAATAAATCAAAACCAACTATATCGTATGCACCTACTGTTAAGAGCTTAATAAGTAATATTAGTTCTGCTGTTACAAATACTGGGAGCTGGTGGAGAAATGCTGGTGACGCAACATTGAAAAAACAAAAACAAAACAATGCAAGAGTTAAGGCTCAAATAGGATTATCTGCTGGTAAGAGTACCTTTTAGTGAGTGATTTTCTACATATTTTAAAGCCTAATGAAAGACGTATGCTAAGAACTATTGTTAAGAAAGTAAACTTCCAGCATTACCCAAAAGAATTTATAACTGATAGAGAAGCAGATAAGTTTATTGCTGTACTTGGTCCTGTCACAGTAGAAAAGTTATTGAAGGTAGGCAAGGACAACAATATTGACAACCTTTAAGTACAAGCCAGATGGCGTAACAATAAAGGAGTTTATGAAAGATGACTCATTCTTCAGAGGACTTCGTGGTCCAGTTGGAAGTGGAAAGTCGGTGGCGTGTTGTGTCGAAGTCTTCAGAAGAGCGTTGGAACAAAAGAAAAACGAAAAGGGTGTTCGTAAATCAAGGTGGGCGATTATTAGAAATACCAATCCCCAGTTACGGACAACGACAATCAAGACGTGGCTAGATTGGTTTCCAGAAACATCTTGGGGGAATTTTCGTTGGGAGGTTCCTTATACTCATTTTATTAAAAAAGGTGAAGTTGAACTTGAAGTTATATTTCTCGCGCTTGATAGACCAGAGGACGTTAAAAAATTACTATCACTCGAACTTACAGGAGTTTGGATTAATGAAGCTCGTGAGTTACCCAAGTCTATTATTGATGCTTGCACTATGCGTGTTGGTCGATACCCTTCAATGCGTGAAGGTGGTCCAAGTTGGTCAGGGGTTATATGTGACACCAACGCACCAGAAGAAGACCACTGGTGGTCAATAATGTCTGGTGATGTTCCAGTTCCAGACCATATTCCTAAAGAAGAAATTAAGATGCTTGTTAAACCAGATAACTGGAAGTTTTGGACACAGCCTTCTGGTATGATTGAAAAGAAGTTTGAAGATGGTACAATAGATGACTATGACCCAAATCCAAAAGCAGAAAATACATCTAACCTTATTAAAAGCTATTATAGTAATACAATAAAAGGCAAAACAAAATCTTGGATTGATGTATATGTAATGAATAAACTGGGAACAATATCTGAAGGAAAACCAGTTTATCAAATGTTTGCAAGTGATGTACACATTTCAAAAGAAGAAATTAATGTTGCAACAGCTCTACCAGTTTATGTAGGATTAGATTTTGGCTTGACACCAGCTTGTGTATTTGGTCAAAAGGTAAGAGGTAGATGGTTAATACAATCTGAGATAGTTGCTTTTGATATGGGGATTGTAAGATTTGCCGAATTAATAAGAGAGGAGCTTGCGACAAAGTATGCTACCCAAGATGCCCTTATCTATGGCGACCCATCTGGTGACTTCAGGGCGCAGACGGACGAGTCAACCCCCTTCCAAATCCTCAGAGGTTGTGGACTCAAAGCACTCCCAGCATCATCAAATGACGTATCGCTCAGAACAGAAGCAGTCAACAAAGCATTAACTAATATGGTTGAAGGTCAATCTGGTATGTTGGTAGACTTTAGATGTAGAACAATAATCAAAGGTTTTGAAGGTGGTTATCAATATAGAAGAGTACAAGTATCTGGTGAAAGATATAGTGACAAACCAGAAAAAAATATGTATTCACATATACACGACGCCTTACAATACTTAATGTTAGGAGCTGGAGAAGGTAGACAGTTAATAAACAATCAAAAGCCAATGCAAGTTTTTAATGCTAAAAAAGATTATGACGTATTTAAAAGAAGACCAAAGCCCAGAAGACAAGGTATGTGGGCTAGATTATAGGAGATAACAATGTGTTTTTTTAGAAGACCCCAAATGCCAATGCCAGAAGTAAAGGTTGACCCAGAAGTTGAAAAGGCTAAAGCAGATGCAAAAGCAAAAGCTGAAGCAGAAAAAAAGAACGCTGAGATGTTCCAAGCAAAAGTGCAAGGTGGAAAAGTTGGTAGACGTTCTTTAATCTCTGGTGAATCTGGAGGGATAGGATTTTACAAATGATTAATTATAGCACTACTGACTCTTTAAATATAGCAACTGATGACAAAGTTAAAATGTTGCTTAAAAAATATGAACGAGCAAGAACAGTTAGAAAAAATTGGGTAGACCTTTTTGAAGAATGTTACGAGTATGCATTACCACAAAGAGAAAGTTTTTATCAAGAATCTGCTGGTCAAAGGCGTGATGATAAGATATTTGATGAAACAGCAGTTGTTGGTGTTCAAGAGTTTGCATCAAGACTTCAAGCTGGTATGGTTCCAAACTTTGCTAGATGGGCTGACTTTATGGCTGGTTCTGAAGTTCCCAAAGACGCAAGGGAGAATGTTAATTCAGACTTAGAAGATGTTACTGAATATGTCTTTGAAGTTTTACAGAACTCAAACTTTGCACAAGAAGTTCACGAATCTTTTTTAGACCTTGCTGTTGGAACTGGAGTATTACTTTGTGAAGAGGGCGACTCAATTAATCCGATACGGTTTTCGGCTATACCATTACCACACGTTACGCTTGATGTTGGAGCTGATGATGGCATTGACCACATTTATAGAGAACGTCATATTCGTGCTAACGAAATTACGATTGCGTATCCAAGAGCAACAATCTCTAGTAAACTTCAGGAAGCAACAAGAAAAAATCCTGATGACAAAAGAAAAGTATTGGAAATAGTCTATAGGGATTATTCAAAGAAAAATGTTATGGCTCATTTCTATTGTGTAATAGATATGATGACAAAAGAAAAAATACTTGAAGAAAGGTATGAGGGTATTGGTTCGTGTCCTATTATTGCCTATCGTTGGTCTAAAGCCAGTGGTGAAATTTATGGGAGAGGTCCTCTAATCAACGCCCTTTCTGCAATCAAAACTACTAACTTAACAGTTGAGTTGATATTAGAAAATGCACAAATGGCAATCTCTGGTATATATCAAATGGAAGATGATGGGATTATTAATCCAGATTCTATATCTCTTTTGCCCGGCACTGTGATTCCAAAGTCTGCTGGAAGTGCTGGACTACAGCCGATTAATAGTGCTGGTAGATTTGATGTAGCTGATTTAGTTCTTGGCGATATGAGAAACAATATTAAGAGGGCTTTATATAATGATATGTTAGGCGACCCTAATCGTACACCAGCTTCAGCTACAGAAGTAGCAGAAAGAATGGCTGACCTTTCAAGAAGAATAGGAAGTGCATTTGGAAGATTGCAAGCTGAGTTAGTACAACCAGTTTTACAAAGAGTTGTTTACATATTAAAGAAACAAGGTCGTATAGAAATACCAGTTATAAATGGTAGGGAAGTAAAGATAAGGTCTGTATCTCCACTAGCACAAGCTCAAGCTCAATCAGATGTTGTATCTGTTGATAGATTCCTAGAGTTAGTTGGTGGTAGATTTGGTCCACAAATGTTGAATATGTTAATTGATTCTCAAGAAGTATCTTTATATCTAGCTAGAAAATTTGGCGTGCCAGATAATCTAATTAGAAGTCCAGAACAAAGAGCAATGATTCAACAAATGGCACAACAAATGATGCAAATGCAACAACAACAAGGAATGGAGCAACCAGTTCAACAATGACAAAACAAACACCTTATACAGCCATAGATGGTTTTCAAAGAAAACAAGAAGATGATGTTAAGATTTCTCACGAAGTAGCATCATTATTTAGTACACCAAGTGGTCAGCAAGTTTTACAATATCTTAGAAGTATAACAATAGATGCTGTTTCTGGTGCAAATATATCCGACAATGAGTTAAGGCATTTAGAAGGTCAAAGA
>CESM01054129.1_pt1 | contig 33715 bp, 34 predicted proteins | sample 361421 | NCBI WGS metagenome assembly CESM01 (sample SAMEA2622219, study PRJEB7988) | marine metagenome | isolation source: saline water (ENVO:00002010), including | reverse complement strand
GCACACGATTGGTTACCAAAATATGATTATCCATTTAGAGCTTCTAATTCTGTAGAGTTTCATGAACAATATAAAAAGTTGTGTGAAGTATCATTAGATGGAAGAAGAAATATATTAAATCCACTTAGAGAATATTTAACTGAAAAGTTTGATAATAAAGAAGAGTGGGTAGAAAAAATGTTAAAATTATATAATGAGTGATATTTATTAACATGAGTACAACAGCAAATCAAGACTTATCATTAGGAAAATTAAAGAGGGCCGTAGATGGAACCGATTCATATACTACCGCCGACACTTCTTTGGGTACTCAAAATGATGGTTCAAGTGAAACAAAGATGTCGGACTTTTCTATTGATAGTGTAGATAGTACATCAGGATTTGCATATCTTTGGGAAAGTACTTCTGAAACCTATCAATTAAATTTTACAAATAATGGTGCACTATTTTTATCTAAGATAGGAAATAGAACAGAAAACTTTGATTGGTTGAGTAGTGATGCTATAGTTTCAATTAGTGGTGATTATACCGCTACTGCTACAGCTGGTGCTATTTCAAATGCCAATACAGGTACTGGTGATGCTACTGATTTCTTACCAGCTGGTACAAATAATGTAGATTTAACAATTCGAGGTAGATATAATGATGATGGACAGACTGATGGATATAATGACCATGCAACTAATTATAATACATACAGAAATAAAGCAGTTCAGGTTATTGATGCATATGGTGGTTCACCAAGTTGTTTATTAATCGGTACACCAATCGAGATGGCAGATGGTTCATTTAAAGATGTAGAAGATTTAGAAATAGGTGATTGGGTATTAGCTATGAATATGCCTGGTCAATTGGATGAGGATGAAAAAGATTGGAGAAGTTCAAGGTTTGAGGATTCTTCTAAATTCACACAACATTCAGCAAGTGTTCAAGATATTAACTTTGATTTTGCACATAATTATTGGAATATTAATAATGGTTCTGAATTAATTACAGGTGAACATGAAATGTTATATAAACCAAAAACTGCTGATAGTGAATTTGCTACAAAGTGGATGTGGCAATTAGTTCCTAATATGAAAGTTGGTGATTTATTGATGGATAAAGATGGGAATGAAGTTAAAATTACTTCATTGGAAAATGTTATAGATAATGATACAGGATTTGAAGTTGTACAGATTGATGTTGAACCATTAGATGTTTATTTTGGTAAAACCTTTTTAGTACACAATAAGGGAAGTGATTCGAATCCATTTTAAAAAAAATTACATTATCATAGTTTAAAGTTATATTTATATATAAGGTTATTTATGAATCGAAACATATTAAATTACGATGCAATAAAATATTTCATCACTAATAATGGTGAAATTGGAAAAGTACCATATCGTTGGACACATGGTGCCACGGATTTACATATGGGTGATGGGTTATTAATTTACTCTATCGTACAATTTTATAAATCAAAAACTTGTGTGTGCTTAGGAAGTGGTGGTGGATTCATTCCAAGAATAATATCACAGGCAAGACAAGATTTACACCGAGATGGTACATTTACAGGTAGTGATAAATATGATTATGGTGATATTGGTTCAACATACATTGTTGATGCAATGAATGGAATAAATGGTGAAGTAGATTGGGAAGATAAAGATAGTTTTCTTAATGTTAATTTTTGGCCACAAGTTATAAAAGAAACTACAGAAGATGCATATTATAATTTCTTTGTAAAGAGAGAAATGAAAATAGATTACTTACACATTGATGCTGACCATACACTTGATGGAGTGAAAAAAGATTTTGAGTTATATTCAAATATATTGAGTAAAAATGGAATAGTTACAATACATGATACTGATAAAAATTATGTTGATAACTTTTCTGAAATAGAAAATCACAAGGGAGATGATTTATCAGGCCCAAGTGAATTTGTAAAAACAATTAATAAGAAAAGGTTCGAAGTATTTAATTTTTTTAATCATGGAATTATGAAAGATAAACCAAGTTCAACAGGACTAACGATTGTGAGGAAGAAATGAATTTAGTTACAATAAGCGGACATCATGTTAATACAATAGAACATATGTTAAATCATTATAAAGATAAAGTAAATGATATTTTTATAGGAGTACATCGTAATAGTTTATCAGATGAAGATTATGATAGGTTAGTTCAGATTACAAATGATATTGGTTGTGGGATTTACAAGGAATATGATTTTCCACTTTATCATTGGACTAATGTTACGGATATTTATAATGAAATAAAAATGTTAAAACCAAATGATTGGTGGATTATATCTGATGATGATGAGTTTCATCAATACCAAAATCCATTAAATGATATAGTTGATAATTGTGAAGATAATGGTTGGAAGTTTGTTACTGGTGCTTTTCTTGATAGAATTTCTATAGATGGTTCTTTGAAAAAAGTTGAACAAAATATTGATATATCAAAACAATTTCCACTCGGTGGTATGTTTAGGTTTTTAGTTTCAAAGGCATGTCCTAATAAAGTTGTTATGGCTAAGGGTGATGTACAAGTATCAAGTGGTCAACATTATGCTATTATAGATGGTAAAGAAGTTAGAACAAGAGATAACTCTGAGGTAGCATCAGGTATTGACCATCCACAAAGATGTGATTATTTATGGGAGTTTACACAAGTACATCATTACAAGTGGGATGAATCATTAAAGAAAAGGTTAGAGCAGATAGTGAGTATTGATGAACAATATACTTATGGTTGGGAATATTCTTTACTTGTTGATTATCTTAATTATCATGGTGGGTTGATAGATATCAATGATAAAAATTTTAAATTACAAAATATGAATGAATTTCCTAATCACGAATCTTGGGATTATATTAGGGACATTAGTTTGAGGTTTTAGTGGAAGATTATACTTTAGCAATAATAGTACCTTATAGAGACAGAAGAAAAGATTTAGATATCTTTGTACCACACATGGATGAGTTCTTATCTGATAAGAATATAGATTATACTATATTTGTAATTGAACAAGAAGATGATAGGCCATTCAATCGTGGTAAGTTATTGAACATTGGATTTGATTTAATAAAAGATGATTTTGATTACTTTTGTTTTCACGATGTTGATATGTTACCAATCAATGATGATTGTGATTATAGTTACGATGATGTACCAATCCACTTAGCATCTGAACTTGAATCGTATAATTATAAATTACCTTATGAACAATTTTTTGGTGGAGTGGTTTTATTTACAAAAGAAGATTTTATTGAAGTTAATGGATATTCAAATGAGTATTGGGGTTATGGTGTAGAAGATTTAGATATGATGTATAGAATAGAAAAGGCTGGATTACAACACGAAGTTCAATATGATATTTCAGGAGTAACAAAACAATTAAGATATAGTTTGAGTGAAGTAAAAGTATCCAATTCATTAACATCAAAAGAAATAAAATATATAACATTAGATGGTAGTTCATCATTAGTTATAAAAAATGGTAATCCAAAATTATTAAACTTAACTAACAATTCATATACACTTAGTGTGTGGGTTAGACCACATGATAAAGGTGAACGAATGCAGGGTATCATATCAAGACCAGGTCATCATTCAGGTATATTTTATAACACATCTACTAAAATGATGGAGAGTAAATTTCAATCACAAGTTTGGGATAAGAATAAATTAAATTATATTGTAGACAGAAGTGTTAAGAGTAATGAGTGGTATTTTGTAACAATGACCTTAGATACTAAAACTAAAAAAATAAAAATGTATGTTAATGGTGTACAAGTTATTGATAAATTTAATAGACAAGAATTAGAAGAAGAGTTGTTTGATTATGAAACTCGTTCTTGGTTCATTGGTAATTCATACGCAAATAAAAATCCTTTTATTGGAGATATTGCTGATGTTAAGATTTATGATAAGGTGTTAACAGATGAAGAAGTAGAACAAGAATATTTTGGTGGGATAGATATAAAACCATTAGTGAATATAGATTTTTCTAAAGGATATAGAAACACTTACTTTGATGTAACAAGTAACCATTGTAACTTAATGATTTCTACTGATAATATTTTACCATACAAAACAGAAACTATAAAACTTGGGAATGAATATCCAATACCAGTTAGAAAAAATGGTAGATACAAATGTTTAAAACATAAAGGTGATAATCAGATTTTAGAAAAATATGATTCGTTTGACCCTGATATTGAAGCAAACTTAGAAATATTTTTTGAAGACATAAGAACTGATGAGGTAGATTATAAAACTATTGGATTAAATAATTTAAGTTATAAAATACTTGATAGAGAAACTTTTCAAGATAGGCACGAATGGGTAAAGGTAGTAACATGATATTTGAATTACTAAAAGATAATGTAGAACAATTAGAAGCATTTGATGAAAAATTAAAACAGGCAATAGAATCTTTACCAAAAGAACAATTGTGGCCTGTATTTATAATGATACTCGAAGAACTATATTCACAACAAAAAGGTGAATCTCATGTACCGAAGATTGTAGATAGATTAGGTGATATAGATAAAATACTTGATGAGATTTGGTGGGAGGGGCCAGAGGGTGTAGTGTATAAAAGTGTATTAGATTTTTATTGGAATAGAATTAAAAAACATAAGGAGTTAGAAAATGAGTGAAAAAAACAATTACGAAGAAAGAGCCACTAAGGCACTTGAAAGTATTGCAGATTCATTTCAAACCATAGAGGATTCAGTACTTGATGTTGATTTTCCTATGTGGAGTGAAAGATTAGAATGGTACTTAAATGAATTCTTCAAAATTGCACAACAAAGAACTATTGGTAGTTCGAATAGACCAACTGTAGATAGAGAACGAAATATTGATGAAACAAAAGAATAAACTTGGGGTTGTAGTTCCATATAGAAATAGGGAATCACACTTAAAAAGATTTATTCCATACATTAAAAATTACTTGATTGAGAATGGTATTGATTTTGAAATCATAGTTGTAGAACAAGATGATAAAAAACCATTCAATCGTGGTAAGTTACTCAATATTGGATTTGAGTTATTAGAATCTGATTGTAATTATTTTGTATTTCACGATGTTGATATGTTGCCTGTAGATGCAGATTATAGTTATGTGGATAAACCAATTCATATGGCAACACAATTAAGTAATGAAAATTATGAATTACAATTTCCATCTTACTTTGGTGGTGTAACTTTATTCAATAGAGATGATTTTAAAACTATAAATGGTTATTCCAACGAATACTTTGGTTGGGGATTTGAAGATGATGATTTACTATATCGTTGTGTAAAAAAAGAATTACCTATAGATACAAAAATATTTGGAAACAATAGTAGAATGAATTATTCTATGAAATTTAATGGTGATTCTGATTACATAGAAATAGATTCGCCACATCTATTTAATTTTTTAAAAAATGATTTTACAATTTATATTAGTGGTAAACCAAAAAATATAATTCTTGATAAAAATAATAAAAATGATTACGATGAGTATTTTTTTATATCACAACCTGGTTACAATAGTGGATTATCATTTACAAGTTTTAATAGATATAAATCAGAACTATGGAACAAAGATAAAAAATCAGTATCTATAAATTCTGAGATAACAGGAGAACATTGGGTTCAGTTATGTTTAACAAAAAAAAATAATTTATTAAGTTTTTATATTGATGGTAAGTTGGTAGATAGTAAATCAATAGATAGTGTTTATGATTATGGTAATGTACCATTTTACATTGGATGTGCTAATCCTAAATCTATGTTTTTTAAAGGGATGATTTCAGATGTTGCATTGTGGAATAAATCATTATCCGAAACACAAATAGAAGAAATAGTAAATGAGAGTTTACCAATAACAAAAACCACACCTGAAGAATTGTTGGTTTATTATGATTTTAAAAATATTATAAACGATAAGGTTATTGATTTAAGTGGAAAAGATATTCATGGTAAGTTAAATGGTTGCCAACAAATTGAATATGATAGTAAACAAAAAAGTTCTATACCAATACCATATAGAAGAGAGGGTAGGTTTCAAGTATTATCACATAAAAGAAATTCTTGGAATGGTATGAAGTGGATTGATAAATTAACAAGATTAAATCAGTTAAAATTTTTTAATGAAGTAAGAACAGATTTGTTTGATATGAATATTGAGGGATTAAATACACTTCGATATAAAATTACTAATGAAGAAACATTTGAAAACTATAGAAAGGTATCAGTACAATGAAACATAAGTTAGGTGTATGTGTTCCATATAGAGATATTGGAGATGGGGTTCGTAAAGGTCATTTGGATAGATTGGTTCCACATTTAGAAAAGTTTCTTGGTGAACAAAATATAGAGTTTAGAGTTTATATAGGCCATCAAGTAGATGATAAATTATTTAATCGAAGTGGAACAAAGAATGCGGCATTTCTTGCTGCCATCGAAGATGGTTGTGATTATGTTGCAATGCATGATGTTGATATGTTACCTGAAGATGATAAGTGTGATTATAGTTATCCAACAGATTATCCAAGACATATTGCTTGTTATCTATCACAATGGGATTATAACTTAAGAGATGTAGAATACTTTGGTGGTGTAATACTTTTTACTAAAGAACAATTTCTTGATGTGAATGGATACAATCCTGATTATTGGGAATGGGGTATGGAAGATGATGACTTATTTTGGAGATGTGTTAAAAAGGGTTATACACCAAAAACTTTTATAGATGGGCCAGGTAAAACAAAAGCATTATATTTTAACGGAGTAGATGACCATATTATTGTACCACCAAGTAGAACTTTAAGAAATATCAATAGTAGGTCATTTCAGATTGATATAACTCTAAGAGGTGAGTTACCAGATAGGTTTCAAGAATATTTAATTGGTAATTTAAATAGTAGAAAATATATTGATTTTCCAATTATAAATCGTAAGGGTTGGGATTTTAATATTGGATATAATAATAGTAGAGCATTTTCCACTACGATGTGGACATGGAGAAATGAATTAATTTATACATGGGCAAAACGATATCCTAATAAATGGACTAAACTAACTTTAAAAGTTGATGATAGAAATAAAGAAGTTAGGTTTTTAATCAATGATAAAGAAACTGATGCAAGACATGGTACAGGTGCTGAATCACCTTTTGTATATAAAGATGGATTGAAGAGATATGGTGGAGTACCATTTACTATTGGAAAGGCACATTCAAGTGGACAAGTGGATTCTAAATATAAACATTTTCAAGGATACATACAAGAAATAAAAATTATAGATATGAGAGATAACTTAGTACTACATTATGATATGAGTAAATCAATTGATGGTATTCAAGTAAAAGATTTAAGTGGTAATGAAAATCATGGTGAGTTACATGGTGGTGAATTAAGAGATGTAGAGATTGATAAGTTTTATGATACTGATGTACCACATAGGAGTTTTGGTAGAATGAATTGTATGTATCATGATGATGTTGGTATAGTAAATGATAAGTTTACTTTAGATACTACACAAAAAAATGAAGAGTTATATAGGTTACAAATGCAAAAAGATAAAATTAATATAGATGAGGTTGGAGTTAAACAACAAAAATACAAAATAATTAGTAAAGAAGATATTTATGATAGACACCAAATTATAAATGTGAGGTTTTAATTGGATTATTTAGAAGAGATAAAAAAGGCCAAAGCAAAGGCCAAAGACTTCAAAGAGAATCAAGGTGGTGATGAATTAATTGGTGATACAAAACTTGATGACCCTACACTTTCATTAGTTAAAGATAAAACTAATAGAGTTAAAGAACTATTAGATGATGTAGGGCCAGGATTTTGTTTGGCTAAGTGGTATAATGTTTCTATGCATTTAACACATGGTTGGACACATAGTTGTTATCATCCAGAAGCACACAAGATTCCATTAGAGGAGTTGAAAAAGAATCCGTCGGCTCTACATAATACTGAATATAAGAAAAAGGTAAGAGCTGAAATGATAACAGGTGGTAGACCTAAAGAGTGTACTTATTGTTGGAAAGTAGAAGATGCACCAGGTAATCATTTATCAGATAGACCACATCGTTCATCGGATGTTTTTAATTATACAGATTTTGAAAAGGCAGTTTCAGAAAACCCATTAGTAACAAATTTTAATCCAAGATATGTGGAAGTGAATTTTAATCATTCTTGTAACTTAAAGTGTAGTTATTGTTCACCACATTTATCTTCTACATGGATGCAGGAAATAGAACAACATGGTGCTTACAATTTAGTTAATGGACTTCATAATGATACAAGTTGGATGTTGGAAGATGAGAAGTTACCATTAAGAGGTACTATGAATAATCCATACTTAGAAGCCTTTTGGAAATGGTGGCCAGAGTTGTATAAAGATATAAAAATATTTCGTATGACTGGTGGAGAACCATTGATTGATAGAAATACATTTAAAGTTTTTGATTATGTTATTGAGAATCCAAAACCAAATTTAGAGTTGGCAGTAACTACAAATGCAGTACCACCAGATAACTTATGGGAATTGATGGTAGAGAAAGTAGCAAAGATGACTAAAGAGGCATCACTTGAACACTTTATGTTATTTGTTAGTTTAGATTCAGTAGGTGAAAAGGCAGAGTATATTCGTAATGGTTTAGATTATAAAAAACTACAAGAGAATATAGAATATTTTTTTGATAATGTCAAGGAAAGACATAGTTTAACTTTTATCAATACTTATAATGCACTAAGTGTTACAAGTCATAGAGATTTTTTAAAAATGGTTTTGAAGTTAAGAGAAAAATATTCAGATGAAAGACAATTGATTTGGTTTGATATACCTTATATGCATGACCCTAAGTGGCAAAGTTTAAAAAACTTACCACCAAGTTATGATGATGTTATGAGAGAAGATATTAAGTTTATGGAAGAGCATAGAGAAACAAAGGCAACAAGGTTTAAAGGATTTAAAGATTTTGAAGTGGATAGGTTAGAGAGAAACCTTGAGTGGGGAGAAGTAAAGTTTGATGGATTAGAACTACAAAGACAACGAGCAAACTTTTACAAATTTTTTAAACAACATGATGAGAGAAGAGGTACGGATTTCTTAAAAGTTTTTCCTGAGTATCAAGATTTTTGGGAGTTGTGTAAAAAACAAAATGAAGATTGGGAAGAAAAACGAGATAGAAGTATTAGGTTAAATGAACGAAGAGCTAAAAGGAAAAAAAGAAATGGATAAGTTATATTCATTTGGATGTAGTCATACTGCAGGTACACCACAAGTTGGTGCTTCTGATGAACTTTCTCAAGTTGATTATTGGAAATCAGTAACATATCCAAGTCATGTTGCTAAAGAATTTGGTTTGGAAAATATTAATTTGGCTGTAAGTGGTACTTCATCTAAAGATGTTTATAGAAGATTTTTTAGTACACTTCCAAAAATTACTACTGATGATTTTGTTTTATTTCAACCAACATATCCACAAAGAAGAGAACTACACTTGATGTATGATACCGCACCATTTCCAGTTTTAAGAACTGAGTTAGAAGCACATAAAACTGAATGGATATTAGAGTTAATAGATAAGGTTGATATACCAAAAAAATATTATACAAATATGAAAGATGCTATTTATTATATGTTGATGAGTGATTGGGTATTTTTAGATAGTTTAGTAAGTTTATACAATGTTATGGAGATTTTAGAAGTAAAAAATATAAAATATATTGTTTGTGGATATTATCAACGCGATACAATGGTACATATAATTAAAGAAAGAAATAAACTTAAAGATATTTATGCTGGATTGAAAAAGTTACAGGATGGTTATAATAAAGAACCATTTAACTATAAAAATCCTATTGATATATTAAATTTAGTAGATGAATTAAATTTAAAAAAAATTCATATTGATAAATGGCCATTGGATTGGCCTGAAACAAAAATAGAGAAGTATCACATACCAAATGATGGACATTGGAATGAAAGAGGACATAAACATTGGGGTTTAAAATTAATTGAATTGATAAAGGAAATATATTACTAATGCCGTACGGAAGAAAAAATAACGAAACACATAAAGAATATAAGAAAAGAGTTATTGATAGTAAATCTGATTCATTTTGTGGTGCTAAGTGGTACAATGCAACAATATGGTTAGGTCATGGTCAAACTGCTAGTTGTCATCATCCACCTGCACATAATATTAATGTAAAAGAACTAAAACTAAATCCATCTGCTATTCACAATACACCACACAAGAAGTTGATGAGAAAATATATGCAAGAGGGTAAACGACCAAAAGAATGTGAGTATTGTTGGAAAGTAGAAGATATAAAAAAAGATAACATAAGTGATAGAGTTTATAAAACCGAAATATATTCGGATGAGGATTTACAAAAAGCATATGATATGCCATGGGATGCTAATGTTAATTTAAGAACATTAGAAATATCTTTTGATAGAACTTGTCAATTTGCTTGTAGTTATTGTAATCCCGCATTCTCAACAACATGGGTTAAAGATATAGAAAAAGATGGCCCATATAAAAACATACAATCAGATGGTAGAGGACACTTTATAGATACTGCACCCTGGAGTAAACCATTGGAAGAGGGAAAGAACCCATATATAGATGCCTTCTTTAAGTGGTGGGAAACCGATTTACATAGAACACTCGAAGAATTACGAATTACTGGTGGAGAACCATTGATGAGTCCTGGTACTTGGAAGTTGTTTGATTGGTTTGAAGAAAATGCTGATAAATCAAATGTTAGATTTGCAATTAATTCTAATCTTGGTGGTAAACAAATTCTAATTGATAGGTTGATAGAAAAATCACATAACATTCCTAACTTTCAAGTATTTACATCATGTGAGGCTTTTGGTAAAGATGCAGAGTTTATTAGAGATGGTTTAGATTTTGAATATTGGAGAAAAAATATACGAAGATTAATAACTGAGGGAAATCTTCAACAATTAAATATGATGATGACTATAAATGCATTGTGTTTACTTTCTATGGATACTTTTTTAGATTACCTGTTAGAACTTAAAAAAGAATTTGGCCCACAATATCCTATGTTTACAGTAAACTTATTAAGGTTTCCAAGTTTTCAATCACCATTAACTTTACCAAAAGAAATAAAAGAAGAAAGAGCAAATTGTTTTCAAGAGTGGATAGAGAAGAATAAAGATTTGGCTAATAAAGATGGTTGGAAATATTTACAAGATTTTGAAATAGACCAATTACAAAGATTGATAGATTATTTACGAGGAGTAGATACACCACATATGTTTACTGCAGAAAGACCTAAATTATTAAATGATTTTAAAGAATTTTATTTACAATATAGTAAACGAAGAGGATTCGATTTTCATAAAATATTTGGATATAGAAAAGATTTTATTGAGTGGTTTGATAATATTGAATTATTAACTAATACTGGTATGGGTAAACGAAGTTCAGGTGAAAGTGTTGCAGATTATGATGACCCTAATGTAAAGGAACCAAGAGGTTGGAACACAACCGTAGATAAGTTGGGTAAAAATCAATGAGTAAGAGAATAAAACCAATATGGAAAAATGGACAACTTGACCCAAAATCACCTAACAAAACTTTTTGTACGGCACCCTGGACACATACTTATATCTCACCACAAAGTGAAAGAAGAATTTGTTGTGCTAGTAGAGAAGACCACGATTTTCAAGTTCAGTATATAGATGCTTCTTGGGATGATGGTGGTGGTAATGAATATAATCCTATACCTTTAAAAGAACATTGGAATAGTGATTATATGAAAGGACTTCGTAAAGATTTACTTGAGGGTAAAACACGACCAGAGTGTCAAGTTTGTAACGATGAAGTTTTATCATTATCAACATACAGAGCTTGGTTTACAGGATTTTTATTTAAAGATAAAATTGATGAGATATATGAAACTACTCATGATGATGGGTTTACACCACTACCAACAATATCATTTGATTATAGATTTAATAATTCATGTGGATTTAAATGTAGAATGTGTGGTGATTTGTTATCATCAAGTTGGGAAGCGGAAAAAAGAAAACATGGACATTGGAGTGAAGAAACTGATAGGTGGATGACACCGAAGTATCGTGATAAAATAAAAACTTTCAATGAAGATGTAGTAGAACCAGAGTTTATGGAAGCGGTAGATAAGGGAATCGTAGAAGAAATTTATTGGGTAGGTGGTGAACCTTTGAATTGGCAATTACATTGGGATACTTTAAAAAAGATGGTAGATGAGGGAACATCTAAAAAGTGTTATCTTAGATATAATTCTAATTTGTATAGAGTTGAACATAGAGGTGTAAATTTATATGAACAATTACCACACTTTAAAGATTGGATTATGTGTGCTTCAATTGATAGTATCGGTAAGATAGGAGAGTTCATTCGTACAGGATTAAATTGGGAACAATGGGATAAAAATTTTAGAGAGGGTTGTGAATTAGATAATAGTAAAATGAAAATGGATTTAACTATTACAGGACCTGGTATGTTTGGTTTAAAGGATTTGTTCGATTACTCACTTGAATTGGATGTTGATATATTAACAAAGATTATGTTTGCATTTCATCCTGATATAGTTTTTTCACCATTCTCTTGGCCTAAAGATATTTTACATGAAGTAATAGATGATAATTTAGCATACATTGAACCAAGAGCTACAGAGAAACAAATGAGTTTAGTTCGTACATTAAAAGAAATGAAAGAAAGACCTACATTTGAAGAACAATTTCCTGATACATATGAAGAGGGATTTAAAAATGGTAGAGCATGGCAACGAGAGTTAGCTAGAATGAGGTTTGACCATTTAAAGGATAGGTTATCTATAGAAGATATTTTTAAACAACATGATAGATTATATGAATGGTGGATGAGAGATGTCTAAAACTTTTTGTTCATTGCCATGGATACATTTAGCAACACATCCACATGGTGGAGTTACTTTGTGTTGTATTGCAGACCATACTAATAGTGAAAGTAGAGCAAAAAACTTTGATAAAAATGGAAATCCAATTTGGTTAACATTGGGTAAAGATAGTATTGATGATATCATGAATTCAGATTACTATAAACAAACAAGATTACAAATGTTAAATGATGAAATACCTAAGGCGTGTGAAAGATGTTTTATTGAAGAAAAAAATGGTATTCGTTCTAAACGATTAGAAGAAAATGAAAATTATAAAGACTTCACAATAGAGAATGCGAAATCGATAACAGATGGTAGTGGTAAGATAAATGTTCCGATGAAGTTTGTAGAGTTACGATTAGGTAACTTGTGTAATGTAAAGTGTCGTTCTTGTAATCCCGCCTCAAGTACAAAATGGGTAAAGGAATATAAAGAGTTAGAAAAGAATTTTGATTTCGTTACGAGTTATCGCTGGGTTGATGATTTTTCTTGGATTGAAAATGATAAGTTTTGGGATGATTTATTTGATAATTCTGATGAACTTGAAATGATTTATATTAATGGTGGTGAACCTACATTAGTTAAAAAACATTGGGAGTATTTAGATAAGTTGGTTGAAAAAGATATGGCTAAAAATATTAGTTTGTGGTATTCTATTAATATGACAAACTTACCACCAAAAACTTTTGATGTTTGGAAAAAATTTAAAAATGTTAGAGTTAGTTGTTCAATAGATGATATAGATAAAAGAAATTTATATTTACGATATCCAACACAATGGAAATCAGTTTTAAAAAATTTAGATTTATTATTAGATGAAAAGTATTTAGATGTTTCAGTTTGTCAAACTATTTCATTCCTAAATGTATTTTATATGGATAAATTTTATGATTACTTTCATAACCATAAAAAACTTCATGTACATCAAAACATGGTGTACGACCCACAATTTTTATCACCGTGGATTTTACCAATTGAAATTAAACAAGATATCATAGATAGGTGTGAGAAAGTTATGAATAAATCAGATTTTGATATTTTTAAATCATATATGATGAATAATAAATCAGATGAAAAATTATTACAACAAGGTATTGAATATAATGAATATCTTGATGGGACAAGAAATGAAAATATGAAAGAAACCTTTAAAGAGTTATTTGATGCATTGGCCAACGATAAAAATTAAGTTAGATACCACTAACACTAAAAGGTCGAGATTTTGGTATGGTTGGTTTGATAGAAATTATTTTCAAGTAACAGAGAACGATTTTGATTTTGAGGTTGTTGTGCCTGATTATGATTATCCAGAGAAGTGGAGTTATGATAGAAAAAATATTATAATTGATTTAACATGGGAAGGCCAGGATAAAAAACAATATCCTGCAACCAACGGACATCTTAATTTGTACGATTATGTAAATGATGATACTCTTATATTGAATGGTAACGAACAAGAAGATATTTGGGCTAATACTACATATAGTTTTGTTAATATGTTTAAATCAAATACACCATCACCTAAAAAAGAAAAGTTTGGTATTTGTTTAAATAGAAGAGATAAAACTCATAGAACAAAAGTTATAGAGTTTTTAAAAGAAAAAAATTATATAGATGATTTTATTTGGAGTTATAAAGCTAATGAAGATGAATATAGTGAGGATAGTGTTTTGGTAGATGGAGTTATAGATGGATTAAAACAACACCAACCAACGGATTTGTTTGGTAAAACATATTTCAATATAGTTACTGAATCTTTATTTGAGGAACCTGGTTTACCAATATTTTTAACAGAGAAAACATTTAAGGCTTTGTATAATAAGAACTTGTTTGTTATTTGTGGTGGTTATGGTTGTGTTGATTCATTAAGATTAAAAGGATTTGATGTGTTTGATGATATTATAAACCATGATTATGATTTGATAGAAGATTATAATGAGAGATTACAAAAATGTTTAGAATCAATAGAGAAAGTTATGAACCATAAAAGTGAAATAGAAAGTTTGTATTTATATGGTAATATAGAAGAAAGATTAGAATATAATAAAAAATTAGTTTTGAAAACACCATCAAGACATGTAAAAGAGGTTTACGAAAAGTTATGCCAGTTAAAATAATATCTAAGAGTAAAGGACATTTTCAAACTCTAACCAATAAGATACAACCTGAGGCTTATAGTGGGACGGCATTTATTAATGCATTAAAGTTTAGTGATGTACAAGTAGAATATGTAACTGAAGATGAATTACATCACGATAGAAGTTATATTTTTTTGATAGAACCACAATGGACTGAAGAAGAACAGAGGACTGGTTACGAAAATATATTTAAAGGTGCAATCAGAGAAATCCCACAATCAATTAAACAAAAGATTAAAGAGTATAATATAAAAGTTATTATCAGTACAATCAACGAGCCTTGGGGATTAGAACCAGCAAATGTTGTTTCACCAAATTTAAAGGATTGTATTAGAGAGGGTGTATCACAGAGTAAATGTTTAATTTTAGTTGGTAATCATAAAGTTAATGATATAGAATCAAAGGGTATAAAGAAGATAGTAAAAGTAATTAATTATTGGCCATTTCATTACTATAGTCCTGATTGGTTAAATGAGTTAAATACAAAAAAAATTAATTTAAAAAAACATTTTGTTTGTTTAAATAGAACTATAAAAACACACAGAACTGCATTACTTTTTCATTTATATAATCATCAATTATTAGATAATGGATATGTAAGTTTTTATTCTGAAGTAAATGGTTTAGATTATTTTAAACACAAGAATAATTTTGAACCAACATACAATTATCCTACAAAAAACCTTAAACAAATTGATAAACTTTTACCATTACGAATTGAAGAAGAAGTTATAAATCCAAATGAGGATAATCCAACATACTTTGGTGCTGTAAAAAGAATAGAAAAAGTTTTTAGAAGTAGTTTTATGAATGTAGTTACAGAAACATGGACAAGTAATGATTTGTTATTTCTTTCAGAAAAAATATATAAACCAATATTTTTAAAACAACCATTTCTTGTAGTTGGTAATCCATATACAATAAAATATTTAAGAGATAATGGGTTTGATGTATTTGATGACATCTTTGACCATTCATATGATGAAGAACTTAATGAGAACAAAAGATTGGAAATGGTAGTGGGTGAAATAAAAAAGATTTGTGATAAACCACTTGAACATTTAGATGAATTATTAATTAGTATTGGTGGTAGATTGGAAAAAAATAGAAAACACTTTTTTAGTGTGTATATGAATAAACAAAAAAACCTATTAAGGAGTTTGATATGATGTTATATGATATAGGGCAACAAGAACTGATGTATCAATGTATTTTTCCTAATAGTGATTTTAAGTTTGATTCGAGATATAAATACAAAATCGTAGATGTTGATTCTCGTAACTATCTTCAGTTTCCAAAAATTAGCCCACAAGAAAGGTCTGCCTCTATAATCGGTGGTTTACCTGATGATAAATACTTTTGGGAAGATTTTTCTGAATCAGTAGTAGATGATTTAAAAAATAATAAAGTGAAAATTATGCTCGCAGACTTTCATGAGTTTGAATTTATGTACATAGAAAAAATATATGAGGTATGGGAACATATTCCTGTATGGCTTCGAGATAATATGATATGGGTAACTGCTAATTCTGATGGTAATAATATAATTACCAAGTTAAGTACAAAGTATGGTTTACCAAAAATTAATACACTATGGTCTTATGATATGTTATTATGTTTTGCAGCTTTGAAATCAAAAGCTGTAAAACGATGTTATTATAATCTTTATTGGAAGCATCCAAAAGAATTAAATAGTAGAGAATTGTTTAGACGATTAAAGGAAACATCATTGGTTGCAGATAGAAATAAAAAATTTACTTTTTTAACTCGTAGACCAAGAGAACCACGAATAATGTTTTTATCATTATTGAATAATTCTGATTATATAAAAGATGGTTATGTTTCTTGTCCATTAAAGTTCGATGACCCACACATAATAGATAGAAGTGTATGGGATGATAATTTGCACCTATTACAATTTTGTAATCCAGGTGATAAAACATATCAGTATCATTTCTTTGGTGAAGAGGTGGTACAAGGAATACATGATGGTGTTCATGATTTATATGATAATAATAAACTTCCCTTAGTTAGAGATACAGAAAAATTTGAGGATTGGGGAGAAACTAATAACTTAAAAATGATGTGGGAAAACTTTACTGATTCATATGTAAATTTTGTATTTGAAACAGGTTATTTATATGGTGAAAATAATGAAGATAGTTTACCAATTACAGAAAAAACATTTAAGGCTATTATTGGTGGTCAGATATTTTTACCTTATGGTTTTTATGGTTCAAATGTTTGGGATAAATTAGAAGAACTTGGGTTTAAAAGGTTTAGGGGATTAAATTATGATTATGATAAAGTATATCGAGTTGGAGATGACCATCCATATATTAATGATAAGAATCATATTTATTGGTTAGCTCATAAATATCCTAAAGACCCTAATACCGATTATCATTTACAATTTAATTTATATTGGCAAGAAGCTAATAGATTATTAAGTATGAGTAAAGATGAATTAAAACAATTGTGGTTAGATAACAAAGATATAATAGAACATAATTTATATAATATGACACACTTAGAGTATCCAAAAGATTGGGTGTGTAACTATGTGAGTGCAAAATGACGATACTTTTTGATAACATTAAAGATAATATTTTTACACCTATTGTAAATCATCCTGAATGTAATAAAACAATGAAAATACATAGTGGTGATTTAGATTGGTTGCGTGATTTTGGATATATGGAATTTTCTACACTTGATAATGCTATAGAAAAATATGATAAGAATATTAGTTATCTTATCTATTGTGATGTAAAGAACAGTGATTATGTATTTGGTAAAATAAGTACAATCTTTGATTATCTTACAACAAAACAAAAAAGATTTTTACATAAAAGAAATGTTGGCATTTTATTTTCTGAAATACGAGAAGGTTGGAAAGAAGAATATTTAAAAATGATTTATGATTTTTGTGAAAAAACACATTTACCTACCGAGAAAATAAATTATGCTACAAGTTGTGAAAATATGAAAACATATCTTAGTGATATGGGGTATACAGATTCAGACGATAAACACATTAATATATTGTATCATGAGTATTGGTTTGATGATACAAGAAAGTGGTTTAAAAAATATATTGAAGAATCTAATGATTTAGAATCAATGATGATATCAGAGAGGCTTGATAGACATGATGTCTAAATTTACATATTTAACATGGAGATTAGTACCTGAGAAAATTCATTTTTTATTTTTGTTAGCACACTATGGTATAAATCCATTTAATCATTTTATTGGTATGCCAATAGAATCAAATAATGAAAATTTATTTGATGAATATAAAAAAACTTTGAATAGGTTTAATTATAGTAAAGATTTTATTAAAAAACTTGAAGATGGTAAAGAGAGATTGATATCACAAGGTTGTTTACCTTTACATCCACTTAAGAAATGGGATAATGAAAATGCTAAACGATTAAATATTGATATAGAAAATTCTTCTGAACTTGCTAGTTATAATTATTCACAACCTGAATACGGATATATGAAGGCTTGTATCAATTCTGATTTTATAATAGTATGGGACTCTACTCATCGTGATGAGAGTATTATGTTTACAGAAAAAACTTGGATTCCTATTTTTTGTGGTAAACCTATTTTGTTTATGTACAAATCAAATGCTTTAAAATTATTTAAAAGAAAAGGATATAAATCATGGCCAATGTTATTTGATGAATCATATGATAGTATAATAAATCAAGAAGAGAGAATGGATATGATTGCTAAACAAGTTGTAGAGTTACAATCTAAAGATAAAAATTATTTTCAACAAGCGGGTGTAAATTGTGAATTAAATAAATTACACTCATGGAGAAGAGGAGTTAAGTGTGAGGTCTTCTAAACCAGAGCCACCATATATCATAGCAAATAATTTATTATCTAAACATAGAAATATGGAAGAGCCAATATTTTTTGAGGGTGAGTGTGAAGAGGTAAAACAAAAACTAAAAGAAAATAAAATGTTAAATAAGGCTGGTTCTATTATTTGTATTGATGGTAACAAGAACATACATGAAATAGTTAGTAAGTATGGTTGGTTTGGGTACTATTATCCATATTGGTTACTAAGAGCACAAAGAGAAAGGAAGTATCATTTAAAAACAAAACTATCACTTGAAAAACATTTTACTTGTTTAAATGGAAATCCATGGCCAGGTAGATTGAGATTGTTATCAAGGTTGTATGAAGAGAATTTATTAGATGATTGTTTTTGGACATTAAATAATTTTCCACAAGTAGATATGTTAGGGCAAGTAGAAATTAATGATGAATTTTTAAAGTTACTACCTAAGAGTTGGGATGGTAGAGAATTTAAAAATAAAAGTATAAAAGGTTTTGGTGATGGTGGTTATTTTTCCATACCAGATTTTAATGGAAGAGATATATCTTTGTTTAGAAAATCAGTTGTTAATATAATTGTAGAAACTGATTTTTATTCACCAGAAGAAGATGATATATTTTTGACGGGTAAACTTTCAAAAACGATAGCAATGAAGATGCCTTTTTTACTATTATGTAGTAATAGTGGTAATACATATTCTATTTTAAACTCATTAGGATTTGAATCGTTTGGTAATGTATGGCCAGAAGATTACATGAGGTGTACAACACCTGAAACTCAAATTGAATCTATGATAGAAACGATGAGATGTATTTTACTTATGGGTAAACAAGAATTGATTGAAAAAACTACAGAGGTGTGTAATCACAATTATGAAGTTTTAATGAATATGAAAAAGGATTTGATATAATGAATAAGTATTTAGTTATATTTACAGAAGAACATTTTGAACATACAGAGTTTGAAAAAGATTATAAAGTTACACCTTACTATACTATTGATGCGGTTGGTAATAAATCAAAGAAAAATTTAGATGAGTATGTGGGTTATAAATCGATTGTATTTTATAATAGGTTTGAGGGATTATCATATGTTGTAAGGAAGTTGGGTTCTTTAGTACCATTACAAAAATATGAATACGGTTACATTGTATTTGCTACATTGAGTGTAATGTTTGATGATTGTGGATATGAAAAGTTTGTGAAAAAACCATTTAACTTTTTACACTTAACCATTTCACATTTTTGGGAATATAAATTAAATATTACAGCGTATGATTCATATCGACCTCAGTTTCCAACCGTATATCATAAAATGAAAAAATATAATTATTCAATGATGTTGGGTAATCCAAGTCCACCACGAGCCGCCTTATATTTTAATATGAAACAGCAAGGATTATTAAAAGATGGATTAGTAAGTTTTAACAATACACGAGGTGGATGGATGAATGAAGATGATATTGTATTTTTTAATGAGAAAGATAGAGAACATTTTTTACCAACAGAAAATATACCTATGAAATATGGTAAATGGAGATTTGATGAAGTAACAGGTAATTCACCAGAAGACCCAAACTTTACACCAGCGATAGTTGGATATGATATAGAAACTTTTGTTAAATCATTTTTTGGTGTAGTGTGTGAATCGTTTGATATCGATTACACCTATGGAACTTTAGTGTGTGAGAAAACATTTGCTTACATTGCTAACGGATTACCATTTATAGTATTTGGTGATAAGGGTGTGATTGAATTGGTAAGAAATTATGGATACGATGTGTTTGATGATATCATTGACCATAGTTACGATAAGATTGAAGATTATGTTGATAGAGGTAAAGCTGTTGTAGAATCTGTTAAGAAGGCCAATGATTTGGATTGGGAAAAAACTTTACCAAAGATTAAAGATAGATTATTAAATAATATTAATTTATATAAAGTAAAGAGAGATACATTTAATTTTGAATTAGAACAGGTGTATAAGTTAGATGGTAGAAAACGAGAAGACCATTATCTTTTAACTCAATTTAATAAATTGGATAATCATCATCGTACAGGAAATATAACTGATGTTTAATCGCTTATATAAACACATAACTGGTTTTGGTTGGGATAGGTATTTTAAAAATATTAATTGTTATTATGTACCATTATACATGGAACCTGAAGATTTAAAAAAAGAAATAACTATTGATATTGTTAATGATATAAAAAATAATAAATCAATATTTGTTTTTGATTATACAGGTGAGGGATGTGATGGCATTGAGTATGTAGAGTTATTGTTAAAAACACTTAGTGAGTTAGGATTAAATAAAAATGATTTAAGTAACTCTACTTTACTTACAAGCAACATGGGTTCTACTTTTAGTAGAAATTGGCCTGGCCTTCACATTGGAGTTGATATGTATATGTGGGGAAGTGGATGGAGAAGTTCCGAGTACACACCAATAGTAGATAAAAAACCATACAGATTTATTTGTTTAAATAATAGTGATAAGAAACATAAAAATTTTATTATAAATCACTTAGATGAAAATTACAATGAACAAGGAATAATTACTTATTTATCAAAGGGTAGAACTTCTTTTGTTGATGATGGTAACTTAGATGATATGGATAAACTACAATCTAAGTTTTATGATAATGTATATTTTTCTGTTAGAAATACTGCTCTATTTTATGAAGATGATTCTATATTTATTTGTGAGAAGTTATTACAAGATATAAATGGACAAGTACCTTTTATAGCAGTTTCAACACCTTACACTTTACAACATTTAAGAAATAATGGATATGAAACTTTTCCTGAATTATTTGATGAAAGTTATGATACCATTTTAAATCATGATGAAAGAATGGAATTCATATTAAAAGAAATTGACAGGGTTATGAAGATGAGTGATGAAGAGTTATATAGTAAAATAGTTTCTATGAAAGATAAGTTAAAAAGAAATTACGAAAAATTAATGAGTGATATCTCTTCAATAAATTACAATAAAATATTTAGTGAAATAACAAAAAGGATAATTGAACATGCAAATTAATTCACACAATCATTGGGATACTTTAAAGACTGTAATACTTGGAAGTGTTGAATATGCCAAGATACCTAAGTTTGATAAATCTACATGGGCTGTAAACTATGTTGATGGTAGAACATATGAAGAGTTTTTATCAGATACTAAGTTACCATATGATACAAGATATCCTGATTGGGTTTATGAAACTGATAAAGAAGATTTAGATAACTTTGAAAAGATTTTAAAAGATATGGGAGTAGAAGTTTTACGACCAGAACCTTTTGATACATCAACAACAATATCAAATGGATTATGGGAACAAAGTGGTTACGAGTATAGATGTCCAAGAGATTCTGTTCTTGTAGTTGGTAATAAAGTTATAGAATGTGCCATGTCATTGAGAGCAAGATACTTTGAAACATATGGTTACAGAAAAATATTTATGAACTATTTTGATAAGGGTGTTAACTTTGATTGGATAACACCACCTAAACCATTATTATCTGATAATGCTTACGATGAGAATTGTGGTAAGAAACCAAGTTTACTCGATACTGAAATATTATTTGATGCTGCTAATGTATTAAGATGTGGTACAGATTTATTTTTTCAAATATCTAATTCAGGTAATATGAAAGGATTAAAGTGGTTACAACAAATATTGGGTAGTGATTACAATGTACATCCTGTAGTGGATACATATAACTATACACATTTGGATTCTACAATACTTGGATTAAAACCAGGTTGTTTGTTAGTGAATCGTGCCAGATTAAAATCACGAGAAAACTTACCAAAGTTATTACAATCATGGGATTTGATTTGGATTGAAGATGAAGATATTATTGATATACCAACACTTGACAATTATGCTCCAGCTTCAATTTATAATGCACTGAATGTAATGAGTTATGACCAATCTACGGTATTTGTTGAATCTACTCAAACTAAGATTATTAAAAAACTTGAAAGGGGTGGGTTTGATTGTATACCAGTTCCACTTAGACATACAAGAACATTGGCGGGTGGGCCACATTGTGTTACAGCAGATTTACACCGAGAAAGTAAACTTGAGAGTTATTTCTAATGAAAGTTTATTTAGATAAATTGGAAGAGGATTATCAAAACAAAGAATTAAATATCCATATATTTCCAAGTGTAGCTTCACATTTACTTTTCAATAAATTTAATAAACTTCATGTAGAACATTTAACAACAGGTCCTGGTTGGTTATGGCATAAGTATGATGGATATGATATATCGAGAGAAGAACCAGATTTGGTTTGTTTTAATATTACAGAAATATATAGAACAGACCCAAGTGAGTGGGGAGAGTTAACTGAACAGATAGTGAAGTTTATTGAAAGTGGTGTTAAGAAAATTATATTTATGAACTCAGAGCATACTACTAATAATACTTGGGATTATGCACCTAATGATTCTTTATTACGCTTAGATGAATTAGTATATGAAAAAGTAGGTGATACTGATAGAGTATTATTTATAATTAATAATATTGATGATATACCTTTAAAGTGTAACTATATTAAATTTTCACCTTATTTATTTAATTGGAATATTAAACAAAAGTATGTTCCCAATAATTTAATTGGTTCTATATATGAACATCTACATGCAAATAAAAGAAAACATTTTTTATCGTATAATAATCATGGAAGTGATAGGCAGGATGAGTTGTTATCATTTGTAAATAATCATCATATAAAGAATGATGTTTATATATCATATTTAAAAAAAGGAATATATTTAGATTTTACCAATGAGGAATTTGAGTTAGCAACACCATGGCAGTTTAACTTTCAAAATAAACATCATTACTTAGATTCTTATTTTTCTGTAGTAAGAGAAACTGATAACCATGCGATAACAGAAAAAACTTTTAAACCTATGATAAACTTTCATCCATTTATTTATAATTTAGAAGAGGAAAGAAATAAAATGTATATAGATACTTTAGAAAAAATGGGGTTTAAAACTTTCGATAAATATTTTCAAGGTAATAATCGTTTTGAAAGAATTGAATATTTTTTATCTATTCAAGATAAAAATAAATGGTTTGAAGAGTTAACAAATACATTGGTTTATAATCACCACAGAATTTTAAATTTTAAAATGGGGGATATATTATAAAAAATATTTTGTATAAAAGCATAAAATATTTATATTTATAGTAAATGAACATTATGTGAGCACATTAGTGTGGTAGGACACCCTATCCCACTCACAGGAAGAATATCGAGATAGTATGGAATTTTTAAACAAACATTCGTTTGATACGAGTGAGTATAAATTTAAGGAGCTCTTAGAGTCTTACTTTGGTTGTAGGTTAGAGAAACTACACGAACACATAGATTTGCCTAAGATACTACCACCAGACCATACAATATGGGATGATGCTTATAAATTTATTGTAAATGATAAAGAGTTTCTTGATACTTGGTATTCTTTCATTGAAAATGTAATAAAACCAATATTGGGTGAAGATACAATTGTTTTACAAAAACTACCAAGTATAAAATTTCATCCACCAAAAACCACTTATCAATATTTACTCAAAAAATCAAATTGGCACCGAGATGGTGAATCACCTTACTTACATCCTAAATTTGAAACTAATTTGTGGATGCCTTTAATGGATATAGATGAACACAATGCTATGTATTGTTTACATGAGAGAGAAAAGAAACCACAATTGTTAAAGTATGGGGAGATATTACATTTTAGTGGTAACACAATGTATCATGGTTCTAAAGAATATTCAAATTCAAAAAATACACGAGTTAGTTTAGATTTTAGAGGTTGTAAGTTCTCTGATTATAATGTTGATTTAATGAAACCAATTCCAATATATAGTCATTTTACAAAAGATAAACCAAAGTTACAAAATGAGTGGTTTACGATAGGGAACTATTATGAAAAATTTTGATATATTTTTTAATTCAAAAGCTGGTAAAGTGGAAAGGTTACGATATCAATTAAATGAAACTGAACAAGTAAATAAGTTTTTAAAAGTATGGAAACTTGCAGATGATTCTTTTTCTGAACAACGATTGAATTGGTTTGGAAAAACTGAATCACTTGGTAGTGCAAAACGAAAGTTAGATAGTTTGAACGATACCATAAAAAAATTAAATGATACAGGTAATGTTAAGATATCAGAAAAGTTATTAGTAAATCACATAGAATTAGATTCATCACAATTATGGAAGTTAAATGAACTACATGAAATTTTTGAGTTGTGGACTTTAGAAACATCTACATCCACTTCTAATATTGACCATAGAGATATCATTGGTGAACAGATAGATGGATTTGAACACAATGGTGAATCAGATGAATATATGATATCTTTATTTGAACATATAAATTGGTATGTGCATGAGTTGGAGTGGTACTTAAGTGGTTCATTGGATGACCCAAACTATAAAGATTATTTTTATGTTGTAAGAAATAGTTGGAGTAGATTAGTAGGTGAAGAGTGGGTTCCTAATTCAGATGAACTTACTGATGATGATTATAATCAGATGGAACGAGTTAATATGTTTGGGAAGATATATTTAGATTTTGCTACCGTAGGAAAGGATATGTCTCATGCATTTCGTACTCAAGATAAAACACTTATAGAACGAAAGAATATTACACAACAAAAGTTTTTTAGGCCATCAGTAAATATAAAGTTTGTAAATTCAGATTATGTAGAACCACCAAGTGATTTTGATGGTATAAATTTTATTGCACCAAATGATTTTACCGAAAGAGATTATAAGGTTTATTATGATTGGTGTGAAAAAAATGGTGCTTCTAAGTGTGGATATGATTACAAATCACCATCATATAATTTAGGTAGAATTTCACTTGGAGAAACAACAGATTTAACTTTAGATAATTTTGGTGATTTTTTTGATGAGTTTGATAGTGTACATCATGTAGAGGTTCCAAACTTTTCTTCACCAAAAAAATATATTTCAATATCAGATAAAGGTTCACATTAATGAATAAACAAAGATTATACTTAGTAGAAGCATCTTATGTATTTAAACCATCCAATATGGAAAATGGTCAAGTTAGATTACCATACTCTACAGGATTACTTTGGTCACATTGTGAGTTAAATAAAAAGATATCTGATAACTATGAACTATCTGATATTCTTTTTGTAAGAACTTCACCACAAGAATTTTTAGATGAAATTCATGAACCTGATATTATTGGTTTTTCTTGTTTTGTTTGGAATTGGGATTTTAATAAAAAATTAGCTAAAAAGGTAAAACAAAAATATCCTAATTGTACTATTATATTTGGTGGCCAAATGCAACCAACAGCAGAATCTATTGATTGGAATAAAGATTTTTTTAAAGAACATCCTTATGTTGATATATTAGTTCATGGAGAGGGTGAATTGATTTTTGAAAATATACTCTTAGAAAATTTAAAAAATAAAAATTGGGATAATGTAAATGGTATAACATATAAAATTGGTAATGGTTATAAAACTACAGATAAGATGATTAGGGTTAATGATATTGATTCTATGCCAAGTCCATATTTAAATGGATTGATGGATAGGTTTGTAAAACAATATAGAGATGATTACAAATTCACAACAACAATTGAATCTGTACGAGGTTGTCCTTATAGATGTACTTATTGTGAAATAGGAGATTTATACTTTCAAAAAATACATGCTCAGAGTTTAGAAAAATTAACAAAAGAAATACAATGGATGTCAGATAATGAAGTTGTTTATATTGATAATGCAGATTCTAACTTTGGATTATATTTTGATAGAGATTTAGAGATTGCTCATATTCTTGTTGATTTAAAAAAGAGAACAGGATATCCTGAAACATTTAGAAACGATTGGGCAAAGGATAAGGGTGAAAAGTTAATTCCTATTGCACAAGTATTACAGACTGGTGATATGAACAAAGGATTAACAATGGCATTACAATCTATGAATGAAGATACATTGGCTGCTATCAAGAGAAGAAATGTTATTTCTAAAAAAGCTGGTATACAAGATTTCTTAGAAAAGTGTAATAATATAAACCTACCTGTGTATGCTGAATTTATTCTTGGGTTACCTGAAGAAACTTTAGATTCATTTAAAGATGCTATTTATAAATTAATAAACTACGGACAACATAATTATGTAGGTGTTTATCCATTGAGTATATTACCTAATACACCATTTGGTAATCCAGAGTATGTTGGTAAGTATGGTTTAGAAACTATTAAAACAAAAGGTTTGTATTATCATATTACAGAAGAAGAAATAGAAGAAAATGAATCAGAACAGATATGTGTTTCTACATCTACTATGCCGTATGATGATATGATGATGGCATACGATTTTAGATGGTTTATTATGATTACACACTTTTTTGGATTAGTACAAGTTGTATCAAGATTTTTAACTTCTACTGGCCGTGTTGAGTATAGAGAATTTTATGAAGATATGTGGAATCATTTTAAAGATTCCGATACAATATTGGGTACTGAAATAAAAGAGTATCAAGATGCAATAAGAAAAGTTTTTACAGAAGAACGATATTGGGGTTGGTTTTTTGAGGAATCAAATTATACTTGGGAGTTTGATGAGGGTTCATTTATAAAATTAGTTGATAATATGGATGTGTTATATGATGAAATAAAAGAGTATTTACAAAAATACTTTGATGATAAAAAAACATTAGATTCAGTTTTAGATTATCAAAAAGAATATATCGTGAATGTAGATAAACAATATCCAATCAAAAAAGAATTTGATATAAATATAAAAGATGTTATTGAAAAAAACGAACCTGTAAAAAATGGTGGTTATGTTTATGAGTTTGATACGAACTCTAAATGTAAAAACTATAACAATAATAAATTTGATTGGTGTAGAGAATTATTTTGGTGGGGACGAAAAGAGGGTAGATATAAAACGATGATTGAGGAGAAGTAGAGATGTTGTGGAAGAGGAAACAATGGAATGATAGTTTAGAACAAGGGATACCACATATAGTTGTGGATAATTTCTTTGATGACGAAACTGCACATAAATTATATGATGAGTGTGTAAATACTGCACCAAGAGGTGGATGGACAAATTTTACAAGAGCAGGTTCTAATATGGAAGAATATAATGATATGATTTATTGTAAGAAAGGACATACTATAACTTATGATTTAATGCATAGTGGTGAAATGTTATTTGAGTTAGAACAATTAACTGATATGGTAGGGTTGATGCCAGACCCACATTTGGTCGGTGCAGGGTACTCACGATTCAAACCAGGTAGTGATTTAAAACCACACTATGATTTTAATTGGAATGATAGGTTAAGATTGCATAGAAGATTAAGTGCTTTTGTTTATTTAACACCAGATTGGAAAGATGAGTATGGTGGACACATTCAGTTTTGGGATGGTAATCCTAATGAAACAAAGAAGGCAAAAATAGTAAAAGAAATTGCACCACAATTTAACAGATTAGTATTGTTCGGTAATTTAGTAAAGGGGCCAGTTCATTCGGTACGACCAGTCAAGGCACCTAATGGATTACAAAGAACTTCAATTAGGTGGTTTTATTATCAAAGTACTTCTGAGTATAATCCTAATGACCCACCACATAAAAGTGTTTACAAAACAAATGAGTATACACATACAAAACTTTATAATGATTGATATTACTGAAAATATAAAAAGACTTTACGATTTGTATTCTCAAAAAATGCATGTCATTGAGGATTTAAAGTTAGTCGTTAGTGTACAATTAGGATTTGGTCAAGTTACTTTTGAAAAGTGGATACAAGATACAGATTACAAAGTAACAAGGTTATCTGAACTTGGTACATGGGATGATGTAGAAAAATGGATAAAAGATTATAAATGGCTATTTATAATTAAGGATACAATGAATGCATATTATTCTTCGTTGAATCATATAATTCATGAATCACCTATATTACCTGATGGAACTAATGCTACATTTTTAAGAAGTTCTATTTTAAAGTTAAAAAATGAATCATCAAATGAATTAGAGTTTTATCATAATATGCTTAATGTATTCTTATATGATTACTGGTCAGGTGAATGTCATTCTCGTTTACTTTCATATAGGATTCCTTTTTGGTTAAAAGAATTATCTGGTGAAGAGGTTGATATACACACTATAGATATTGATAATTTTTATAAATCATTTGGTAAGTTAGTTGATTATAAATTTGTTAAACAGAACAAGTTGGATAAAGATGAAAAGAAAGTTTTAGATAAAATTTTAAAAACATATAACTTTAATCAATTACAAACAAGGTTCTTATTAGATACCATTACATTTGAGAAAAACTTAAGGCAATATGAAATAAAAGATATAAAGGAAATATTATGAAAAGTATAATTGGTTGGTTTAAAAAAATATATTGGAAGTATAAATTAAAAAAGAAAATAAAACGATATCAAAAACAAGACCCATTTATTTACAAGTAGGAGAAAAAAATGAATATAGGTTTTATAGGATTAGGAAAATTAGGATTACCATGTGCTCTTGCGGTAGAATCAAGAGGACATAGTGTAATTGGTTATGACCCATCAGAACAAGTTAAAGATATTATTGATACAAAGAAACTTCAGTATCAAGAGATATGGGCACAAGATTATTTAGATAAAACAAAAATAAAAATTAAATCAATAGAAGATGTGGTAAAACATTCTGAAATAATTTTTGTACCTATACAAACACCACATGGTGAAAAGTTTGAGGGTTCAACACGAATACCTAATGAAAGAAAAGATTTTGATTACACTTTTTTAAAAAAGGGTATTGAGGATTTATCAAACGAAATAGAAAAACAAGGTGAGGATAAAATAGTTATTGTGATATCTACAGTCTTACCTGGTACAATTCGTAGAGAGATAAAACCATTATTAGGTGAACACACAAAGTTATGTTACAATCCATTCTTTATTGCTATGGGTACAACCATGAGAGATTTTCTTAAACCAGAGATTGTATTGTTTGGTGTAGAAGATAAGAGAGCTGCAGAAAAAGCGAAACAATTTTATAGAACATTACATCACCAACCATTTTACGAAACCACAATTGAAAATGCAGAATTAATCAAAGTTGTATATAATACTTTTATTGGAACTAAACTTGCATTTGTAAACACAATTATGGAAGTGTGTCATAAGTTACCAAATACAAATGTAGATGATGTAACTAATGCACTAAAGATGTGTGATGAGAGAATTATATCAGATAGATACTTGAGTGGTGGTATGGGAGATGGTGGTGGTTGTCATCCACGAGATAACATTGCATTAAGTTGGTTAAGTGATGAACTAAAGGTTAGGTTTAATTGGTTTGATAATATAATGATGCAACGAGAAGTTCAAACTGAATGGTTAGCGGATGTAATCGAGGGTAATCGTAGAAACAAAGATACTCTTTATATATTAGGTAAATCATTTAAACCTGAAACTAACATACAGACAGGTAGTCCATCAATACTATTGAAAACTATATACGAAGAAAGACATGATAGAGAAGTTATTATGTATGACCCTTATGTTGATGATATAGATGATTTTGATTTTAAACTCGGTGTTTATTTTATAGGAACAAAACATCCTGATTTTGTTGATTTCAAGTTTCCACATGATTCTACCATTATAGACCCATGGCGATACATACCAGATAAAGATGGTTGTCGAGTAATTAGATTAGGAGAGTAACATGAAATTATTTACATTCGGAGATAGTTGGACAGAAGGCTCTGGTATGTTTGGTGCCGAAACTACAGAGGAAATAAATCAAGAAGCAACAAAATATGCTTGGCCAGTACACTTATCAAAAAAACTTAATTTTGATTTAAAAAATTATGCAAAATCTGGTGATGGTAATGAACAGATAATGAATAAAGTTATTGATAAGTTTTCGGAAATATCAAAAGATGATATTACTATTGTTATGTGGTCGGATATGGGTAGGGTTTTGAATCCAGCTAATCCATCTCAAGCTTCACTAAATTGTTTTTCTGTTCCAACAAAAAATCTTGTTTATCAAAAACATATAGGTGGTTATCATCAAGATTATATTAAGTTTTTAGAACATTACTCACTTTTAACTTTACCTACCTTGAATGATATGAAATCGAAATACTTAAATATGATTTTATTGGTACAAGAGTTATTTAAATCACATGGAAAAAAATTATATCAAGTAGAAGCATTCTCTAATTATTGGGATACCGATTGTAGAAAATGGTATAGTACACTTGTGCCTGCATTCGATTTCTCGTATCACTTAAATGATGTTCCTGATGGTTTACAAAATTGGTTACGAAGAACAATTGGTGATTCAAATCCTTTGGATGATTTTACAGAGTTAGTATCTATATTAAAAAACTCAGAAAAGTATCGAGATGATGGTGTATTTCGTAAAACTCAGAATTTTGATTCTAAATTAAATTTAGTTGATGATACATTTTGGTGGTTTAGAGAAAAATGTGTTGCACAAGTTTTACCACATCAAAAGAATTGGGCAGCTGATAATAATTACCACCATCCAGGTAAAGTAGGACATAAAAATATAGGAGATTTATTTTATGATAAACTTAAATCAGTTTAAAGATGCTTGGGATGCAGTAGAATTATTTGAAGAAAGAGTTTCTGAATATGCTGGTTCAAAGTATGCAGTTTCAACAGATAATTGTACAGATGCATTATTCTTGTGTTTGAAATATTTTAATCAACCAAGAACTATTACGATTCCTAAAAAAACTTATTTATCAGTTCCACAAACAATTATACATGCTGGTTATGGTGTAATGTTTGATGATATAGAGTGGAGTGGAGTTTATCAATTAAAACCATTTCCAATATGGGATGGTGCAACAAGATTCAAAAAAAATATGTATAAAGGTGGGTATCATTGTTTATCATTTCATATCAAAAAACACATACCAATTGGTAAAGGTGGAATGATACTAACAGATGATATTGAATTTAGAGATTGGGCTCGTAAGGCTAGATATGAGGGTAGGAATTATAAAGTTAAGTATGAAGATGATAGACCAGATATGATAGGTTGGAATATGTATATGTATCCTGAGCAGGCAGTTTTAGGATTAGAGTTATTTGATATACATACAGAAAAACCAGATTGTGGGGGTAGTGATACTTATTATGATTTAAGTACTCTATCGATATGGGATGACTGAATTAGAGTTCTTTAAAGAACTATTTCCACCTACTGATGAATATCTTGATGTAAATTCTTTTATCTCACATGAGGGTGATATATTAGAATATCCTATATTAAACAATGAATTAAGAAACAAAGAAGAGGGGCCTGTTTGTGAGTGTGTTGGTGAGAATACCAATAAGGCCTTGTTTAAATACTTTCAATCTATAATCAAACAAGGAGTTCAATTACCAATATATATAAACAATAAAAATCAAGTTATGGATGGTTGGCATAGGTTGCATGCTTATTATTATATGGGAAAAACCAAAATACCAGTTTATCGTAATAAGTTATGGAGAAATCATGGATTTTGTTGGAAAAAAGGTTTAGAAGGTAGGAGAAGATTAAGATTAAAAACTTGGTAGTTTTATATTTATAAGTGTACGAATATATGGGAAATTCACATGATTAAACTAAAAGATTTATTAGAAGTTAGTAAAACTGGTACTTCCAAAGGTTCAGAAGAACTTGGTGGGTATAAAGGCTTCGTCAAACCTGAAGATTTTGAAGAATATAAAAAGTACATGGGAAGAAAAGCACCTGAAGGTAGTATATTAGTTGAGGGTATAAACGATAAGGGTATATTTAAAGCTATATTTTTAGCAGGTGGGCCAGGTAGTGGTAAAACTTATGTGGCTAAACAATTGTTTGGGATTCCTGATAGAATAAATGTATCTATGGCAGGTGTAAAAATGGTTAACTCAGATAAAGAGTTGAAATTTTTATTAAACAAATATGGATTTGGTACTAACTTAGATAAAATGCCAGATGAAGTATTTAAAAACCTAACAGGAGATGGGCCTGAATCAAGTGGATTGAGAAAGTTTGCTAAATCACTTACAAAAGAAAGAATGAGATTATATCAACAAGGTAAGTTGGGTATGATTATAGATGGTACAGGTCATGATTTTGCAAAGATACAAAGAATGAAATCTGAGTTAGAATCAGATGGATATGATACTTATATGTGTATGGTAAATACATCATTAGAGGTGGCACAAGAAAGAAATCAATTAAGAGATAGAATCTTACCACCAGCATTATTAGAAAAGAGTTGGAAAGATGTACAGAAGAATATTGGTTCTTTCCAATCATTATTTAAAAACAATTTCGTGGTAGTTGATAACTCAAATCACCTAACACAAAAACAAGCGGAGGCAAAATTTGTTCCATTGGTTTCAAAAGTTATTAGAAAGTTTGTTAATAAACCTATTAAAAACAAACTTGGACTCAAGTGGGTTGAAAAACAAAAATTACTTAAGGGGAGAAAATAAAATGTTAACTACTTTTGATGAAATCATAGAAGTAACACTACACCACGAAGGCGGGTATGTACATGACCCAAACGATTTAGGTGGTGAAACAAATTATGGGATAGCAAAAAGATTCTATCCAGATGTAGATATTAAGAACCTTACTGAAGATGGTGCAAAAGAAATCTACAAAAAAGATTATTGGGATAAAAATAAAGTGGATGATTTA
>CESM01021090.1_pt1 | contig 34279 bp, 29 predicted proteins | sample 361421 | NCBI WGS metagenome assembly CESM01 (sample SAMEA2622219, study PRJEB7988) | marine metagenome | isolation source: saline water (ENVO:00002010), including | reverse complement strand
AACAAGTGACTGAGAAACAAGTGACTGAGAAACAAGTGACTGAGAAACAAGATGATTGTAATAAAACAAATAACTCACAAAAAAATAAGAGGTTAACTGTTAAGAAGTCTCAAGTAAAAAAATTTGGAACAGTCACAAATGTTGTAAAGGGAGGATGTGGATTTATAAAAGATGATGACCTATCAAATATGGGAATTTATGTATTTGCTGAAACAAAAAAAATAAGTATTGGAGATAGAGTACAGTTTACAACATCACAAGATAATATAGAACAACATTTTCAAAAAGCAGTAAACGTACGTTCGATAAAAGAGAAGAAGTAAACGTGACAGTGACTTTAAGAAAAATATAATAAAAATGACTTCGTAATATATAGTTATGAACAGAACAATGATATTGTCAAATCTGGACAGTAATAATATTATTAAATTTGCTAATGAGGCTTATTTAAACCATGATTATGAATTTGAATGTTTGATAAAAGAACCAAAACCAAATCGTGATTCGTTTATTCGAGTAATGGAATTATGTAAAGATAAAACTTGTAACAGTTCATGGAAGAATATAAAAGAAAGGTCCAAAAGTCTCGATATATCAATTGGTTCATATAGGATCAGCATATATGGGAAGAGTTATATTGAAATGTACTTTAAGAGTGATAAATTAGAAGACATTCCAAAAGGAACTTGGTATGTTATTCAAAAAAAACAAATTAGTAATGAATATCTAAGTATTGGTTGTAGAATAAATTTGAAAGAAGAGATACCCGTAGATACAAATAGTAGTGAATTCGGAAATATATTAGCAAATTGGAAAAATTTGAAAAAATTATTTAGATTAAAGAATAGATATTCATATTTGGTAGATGAGATGTATTCTGTTGATTTGACGGCTGTTCGTACAGGAAAATTGGCAAAGACTCTAAGAAGTTCTGGAACATTCGATTCAAATGAAACTTATGAGATTGAATTAGAATATGTTCCTAATATAATTGGGGAAGAATCGAGTGAATTTAACATTGATACATGGAGTGAAACACTTGAAGGTATATTATGTTCATTCAGAAATACATGGAAAATTGCTTCAATAAAAGAAATAAGTGATGTTGAGAAAGCATACTATGAGACTCTTCTAAAAAGAGATATACATAATGATTTTAAAGAAGTTAAGAATAATAAGTGGAAGTACAAAATTAGTCCGAATGTAATATCTCTAAATATGAATAGATTACGTATAATGAAACATAAGGCTTCGGAATATTATGTTACTCCTAAGTCAGATGGTCTTAGGATGACAGGATTTGTATCAGAAACTGGTGAACTATATTTGTTTGGTTCTAAATCAGAACTATATCAACCGACTGGGTATTTATTTAGTACAGAATATGTTGGTTCTATATTTGATGGAGAGATGATTTCTTCTACAAAGAATGGAGATAGAGTTGCAGATTATTTAATATTTGATTGTTATTATCATAAAGGTATAGATATCCGGAACAAATTCTTCGATGAACGTTTAAATTATGCGAAGGAGATACTTGCCAATGTAGAATCAGTAGATACGACATATTATGGAGAAATTCCAAATGTTACACTAAAAAAATTTATTCCAATGACAACAGAAGGTTTTCATTTACAATGTAAGGAATGTTTAGATGATGTTGAGAATGGAATATATGATAATGATGGTTTAATTTTCACACCGATTGATAAGGTTGGAGGTAATTCGCTCTATGATAAGGGTGTTTCATCTAAAAAATTTATAAAAAGTGGTAAAGATTTTAAACGTCTTTTAAAGTGGAAAGATGCCAGTTTTAATAGTATAGATTTCAAGATAAAATTTCTGGAAGAAATTGAAAAACCTTTGAGAATTGGAGAGGAATATGTGATGACAAAATTCATGAGATGTTCTTTATTTGTAAAATATGATAAAGAGCCAAAATCATTTACAATAGAGGATTTTATAGAGGAGATGAATAGTGATGACAAACAAAAGTTTTCATATAATAAACCCTTTCTAAAACAATTTATACCATTTGATCCAGAAGATGATAATGCATCTTATGTTAAGATACCAATATTGAATAATGAAATTCGTTGTAAACACGGTGATTCTTGGAATGGATCAAAGATTGGAAACAATGATATAGTTGAAATGATATATGATAAGGATGCGGAAGTAGAGCATAGATGGATACCATTGCGTATTAGAAAGGATAAGGACAGTCCTAATTTCTATAAAGTTGCAATGGATATATGGCAATCATATCATTTGCCTGTAACAAACGAAATGATTATTGGTGAAGCAGAAATACCGTCAAATGATGAAGAGATTGATACATATTACAATGGAGATACGAATACTGATACAAATCTTCGCAGATTTCACCGTTTATGTATAAAGAAACAAATATTTGAAGATACAATTGTTAAAACTAAGGGTAAAAGATTATTAGATTTAGGATCAGGAAAAGGTGGTGATATCCCAAGATATATCGATTCTGGTGCATCTGTAATTGGTATTGATAGTAGTGTTGACAATTTACATAATCAGAATAATGGTGCCTATCGTCGTTTAGCAAATATTCTTAAAGATGATCGTGGACATAAATCAAAAAGTAGATATAGCAAGAATACATTGAATAATATTGTATTTATAAGTGGGGATGCAGGTAAACCTTTTACAGATTCTTCAACATTTGATTTACCAAAAACAGATGGAATTTACAAAAGATATGTTATTGACAACAAAATATTTGATAAAAAACATACTTTTGATGTAGCGACTGTATTCTTTGCATTACACTACTTCTTTAGAAATGAGAATACATTAGATACATTTCTTAAAAATATAGCAGATAATATAAAAATTGGAGGATATTTTGCAGGATGTTGCTATGATGGAAAAATAATTGATGATGAATTACACAAATCGAATAAAGATTTAATTTACAGAGATTCTACTGGTACCGAAATTCTACGTATTAAGAAACATTATAAGGGTAGATTAAATGATGATATAAGTTCTCTTGGCAAAGAAATACATGTCCTTGTTCAAAGTATAGATATGATTCATCCAGAATATCTTGTAAATTTTAAATTATTAACAAGTAAACTCTTTGAGTTAGGATTCAAAAACATTCCAGAAAGTTCTAACAATTTTGAATACTATTACCAATCTCAGAGAAAAAATAAGATCATTTTAAGTGAAGAAGAACGTGAAGCAAGTTTTCTAAATAGGACTTTTGTATTTCAGAGATTTAGTTATGGTGTTGATGATATAGCGAATGATAAAATCTTGGAAAATTAAAAACTATAAAATACATCTTTAAAGGGTGTATGAAATATTCATCGTCTTCTTCAGAATGGGACTGGGAATTTGAAAGTATAACTACTACAGATTATAGGAGAGAGGATATAATTATTCCAGAATGGGTGTCTTTTGAACCTATAGAATTTCAAATAATATGGCAAGATACTGCTGGAAAAAGGAAAATACAACCCCGAAAAGAAAGGGAAAAATTTGAAGAAATATGGTTAAAAAATACCAGATTTAAATCTATATGTTCTACTACACCGGTACCTTATTATTATGGTAACATTCAAAAACACATATATGGTGTGATGGCATTACGTTCATTTTTTAAGTCTGGACCATATGGTATTCAAATAACACATTTAAGAATATCTATTGATATAAAAACACCATCCTTTTGTGAATATCTTATTAATTTTAAGACACCTACTTATGAATATTCTATTTGGAAACGTTATTCCTTAATTAAATCTTTTTATAATCATATATTAGAAAAATATCCAGACTTACCTTTAGGAAACACAAAATATAGCTGGTCTGTTCTAAACTCTTGGAAAAGTTGGTTAAGAAATTTGGAAATGCCTTATCTACAAAAAAAAGCTTTTTTTTTAGAAAGAGTACTTCATGACGCATTGTATGAGTTAGATGAACCGTCTCTATTTTTACTATATTTTACATGATCTATATATTATTTACAACTCTCCTCCAACTTCAAGACCGCGTCTGCTCAAATCAGGTTCAATAGTTGATTGCATCCATGGTCCAACCTTTTTCTGAGGATTGGGTGGCTCTGAGCGAATTTGCATATTCGCATTACGAAGACTTTGACCAACTGTATTAATACCAGTGTGGAAACCGGCAGTAAGGAAGTTTTGGTCTTCGAGGTAACCCTTTCCAGATGGATTTGCAACAGTCCATTCAGTGGCTTCTTGGCTTGGAAGAAGATCTGCGGGTTTGAGTTGTCCTTTAGGAAAAGGCGATGCTGTCTTACTATTTCCTAATACAGGATCGCCACTCGAATCAAGAAGCTGTTTAGGTTGGGTTTGTAACCCTTCTAATGCTGGGGCGGGAACAGAATCCGATGAAAGAGGTACACTCGCACACGATGGCATTCCCGAACCACTCGAATCAATTCCTACAGGATCTTCAAAATTCTCTGTAGAAGACCGTACTTTAATCACATAACACATTGCGACTATAGCCAAAAGGAGAGCAATTATGATACAAATCTTGTAATTGTCCATATCTTACTTATATAAATATAAAAAACAAAGAATTTATAAATGGATATACTTATTGATTCTCGTGAAAATGCTATACATAAAATATTAGACTCTAATTTAGCTACATATACAAATCTTCTTGTTGGAGATATACAGATCATTAAAAATGATGATAAGACGAATATTATTGTTCTTGAAAGAAAGACAATCAAAGATCTTCAGCATTCATTGCGAGATGGACGATTTTCAGAACAAAAAAAAAGAATATGCTGTTCCAATTTTATTCATAAGGGATATATTATCGAAGGAACTATCTCGGATTATGACAAACAATTTGAAAATATACTAAAACAAATTATAATTAGACTTCAATTGAAAGATAAAATGTGTGTTTTTCTTACAGGTGGGGTACAAGAAACCATAGACCTAATATTAGAAGTCAAAAGGAAGTTACTTTTAGATCCTAAACTCTATACAAACTTTCCAGAAAATACAGACTATATTCAAACTCTACATGCTTCCAAGAAACAAAATCTTACACCATCTATATGTTTCATTCTACAAATTAGTCAAATTCCAGGTATATCCAAATCGATTGCTACAATAATAGCTGAAAACTATCCAAATTGGAATTTATTATTAGATGGCATACAAGATAAGTCCGCTTTTATACAGGCTACAAAGTCTGCTAAAATTGGTGAAAAAAGGTATAGACAATTGTATGACTACATTACTATATCACCTCAGGTGACTCCTGCTCACCAATCTCTCGAATCGTAATTTCTGTATTACTATTACATGCATGTTGATCAATTACAAAGTACGCTGAAGTTACAGACATCCAAATAGATCCTGCCATCCAAAATCCTAATGCTGTCCACATACCTAATTCAGAATGTTCCCCTGTATCGCTTACTATATCATAAAAACCTCCCCTCATTATGCCTATTTTCAGTACAAGAAAATAAGTTAATATTAGTATAACTATTGGTTTAAGAGATTGAGTATAGATCGCGGACCTCTTCGGTTTCTCACAGCTTGATGTTTGAGCATATCCCATTGTTATAGTCATTATGAAAGATACTGTACAAATTATAGGAAGTAATACAAATTCTGGAGAAATTTTGCTCGGTATCTTTCCATAATGATATCCAAGTCCCACTATTTGCGTTAAAGCATACACTGCAGATGATTGTCTTAAAAGTTCTATAAGTAAGAACTTTGAATTGGTCGGTTTTGGAGTAATAAAAGACGTTACACAATAAGTTATTATTGATGCTATAAAAGCCAATATTATAATGACACTTCCAAAAGAAATTTCCATTAATTTAGAGTAGTTTTTTTCTATAATCTATATCATGCCTTGATTATACTCTTAATCTAATTTAAAGTTAAAATCGTTAATCATATCTATGATGCTATACCGTGTTGTATATTTGATGAAATTAATTCTATTTAATTTGTCTATTACAACCGCATTTACAACTTCACTTTCCGGAATTAATAGTCTTCAAACACCAAAAATACTCTGTACACATAAAGGATATCGACCAAAAGCCCTTTTATTTGAAGGTGGTGGTACACTTGGAGTTATATACGGAGGAGTCGCAAAAAGATTAGAAGAATCTGGTTTTACAAATAATGTAAATCTGTATGCAGGAACATCAGTCGGATCACATGCCGCTGCCTTGTTAGCATTTGGATATACAGGTAATGAATTAATACAAGCAATTAAGGATATGCCTATTCGAAGTTTTCTTGATGGAAGAGCAGGATTTTTTCAAAGGCTATTTCGATTATTAAGAAATTACGGATATTTTAGAGGACAAACAATTGAAATTTATTTAGATAAATTATTTACAGAAAAATATGGAATCGAAAGGTGTTCTATGCAAAAACTATACGAATTAACTGGCAATGAACTAAGAGTTGGTGTATGTAATATCATCACACGAAGATATGAAATGATAGATAGACATAGTCATCCAAATATACCCGTTAGTGTTGCATGTAGAGCATCATCTGCTATCCCTCTACTTTTTGAGCCTGTTTCTTGGGAAAATAATATGTATGTCGATGGCGGACTTAATGCTAATCTTCCCGCAGATGCTTTCCCTAAAATACCTGCTCTTGCTTGTAATCTTGTCAGCATATATGATGAGAACTCTACTGATACATATCGACCCAGAAATTTACTACAATTTATTAGAGCTATTATTAATATCATTTTTTATGCTTCTCAGGAAAAACACGGAAGAATCATAGAGGGCGGTGAAACCGACTCTATAGATATCGTATATCCCCACAATGTAGGACCATATGATTTCAAAATGTCAGAAGAGCAAAAAGATATATTAATTCAGGTAGGAATTAACGCTGTAGATAAATATATCAGTACCATGATGGATTCTAATTCAAAAAAATCGTCATTAGAACTTGATTTTTAAAAACTCTTATTAGTCTCGGGAATCCGATCAACCCAATCTTTTCCTCAAAAAAGGACCTTGAGATGACACAAGACTATTCATCTTATTCAGTCCTAACCAAAATCTTTCAATCGCATCCAACATCTCTTCACAATTATATAGAAATAGCTCCTCGTCCTTTATACGATTAGACAAATATACATCTTTTAATTCTTTCTCTGTATGAGCAGCATGTTCTTTTTCTAATTGTGAATGAAATTTCCAAAAAGCCATTGGTAGTGGCTTCTCATTATTATCTATTCTTTTCTTGTTTATTTTACTAAACCCTTTGATTAATTCATCCCAGAAACCAGCTTGTGCCCAATTTTCAATAGCATACGATGCCGCAATCGCAGTTGTATCATCTTGACTACCATATAACCTTTCTAATTCATCACAGAAGTATAAAGTCGATTTACTACCAACACACCTCTTGCCAAGGTCGTTATAATCTAATCCTAAACCCTTTCCTACATCAAGTAACCATTCAAAATGAGCATGCTTGGAACTATAAGTTCCACCCTCTATAGAACCATTTGAATTAAATACCACCCCTAACTCATTACATAATATCTCCTTACCATCACGCATTTCGGATTTGCTTGGAGCATTTATAATCTTCAATAATTGTGCTACCAAAAATAATTGACTAAATACACTAAATTGTTGTACAAAAATCGCTTGATCTTTTGATGATAATTCCCCTTTTGAAAACTCTTTTGTATAAGTATTATCTATGACAACAGGATGAGACAATACTACATTTGAAACCTTTCTATGAAATCTTTTCCAACGATGTTCATCTACTAAATGGTGTGGAAATTCATAACAACGAATAACTGTAATTAATAACCAATATATCTTCATCTTAATCATTCCAAATTTATAATCTCCTTAAAAAATTCTACATATTTGTAGCTGCATTCATATTCGCTCGTTGTAACTCTTTAAACTTTTCACGAGCATCTATTCCTAAATCACAATATGCGTGATAACATAACATCTTTATCCAATCAAAAGTTCTATTTATATTCTCATATGAATTGCTTTTACGCATTGTTCCTACAAGCTCTTGAATCCTTTCTACTAATAAATGGGCATAGTTACATTCATTTTTGTCCTTCACATGTTCATCAATCATTTTTGATACATCATAATTTAAAAAAAAATCGATGTTATTATCCAGTATATTGCTTACTAAAACATCTCTTAGTATATGTTGCTGAAAATGTCGTATTAACGCTCTCGCATTAATATGTGTTATTTCAACATAACTTTCTAATTTCATAACATCCGATTTAAGTACATTCATTTTCTTGATATCTGCTATAAAATTATGAATAGATGTGTTAAATTGTGAGAGATGACTCATACTATATTATTTGTAAGTAAAACTTATTCTCTAAAAACCATTCGGTTGCCAAGTTTCCAAATTCCAAGATAATTTGGTCTTTTTCCAAGTATCCTCATCTTCATTGTACTCCAATATACATAATTTTTTATCGACAGTAATACCAATTTTTCTACCTTCATATTCTATTACTTGAACAGGAGTTGTTCTTGAAGAAGCTTCTTCGTTAATATTATCATCTATATCCGCATCTACATTGCTTTCTTTAGTACAGGGGCATAAATCTTTCGCGTATAATGGATGGTAATGTTTAATCAATCTTGCAGATAATTCAATACATGCTCCATGAGTAGATAGTCCAAGTTTTAACAGTTTATCTTCTAACACCTCTCTTTTCATCTTTTGGATCTCAATTCGTGTTGGAATATTACGATTAAATACTAAATCTGGTGATACCAAATTTTTTTTGACTTTTTTTACACAATTATTCGGTCTGTAATACTCATCCAATCTATTTACAAGAATTTCCTTATTTCCATCTGTCTGTAGACAAAACCCCTGTAGTTTTTTTACAATATCATCCTTCTTCATTTTACGAATTACACTTTTTGAAGGATCCTTTAATTTCACCTCTGTGTTTTTTGAGACATCCTTCGATTTATTTCCGCTTACATCACTTTCTGCTACTTTTAACTTTGAACTAACAGAATTAGGTTCGTAATAATATTTTAAAACTCGCTTTTGCAAATTTAACCTTGTTCCATCTGTTGATAAACCCAAAGAACCCAACATCTCAATCGCATCCGCCTTTTTCAGTTGATTTATCTCCGTCTTAGTTGGACGTGTTCTTACAACCATTTTACGATATTAACCTTCTTGATCTCTATTTAAACATAGATATCTTATCATTTTTTTAAATCTAATAATTGTGTATGAGGTTTGGCAATCAATTTACAAAGAATAATACTCGCAATCTTGTTTTGATTATAGCTATTATTATTTACACTGTATCAATTTACAAAATGTCAACGTATTCACCTTCCACAATGGCTTGCTTAAATCAACCTACTTCATTTATTAATGGTGGAGCAATCTTTATGGGTACCGTTACATCGCTACTTTTTTTAGGTATGTATTTAACATTTCTTGGTATAGGTGATCACCCATTGTCTGTTCTAATCGTCCTTCTTGCATGTGTTATTACTGTCGGACTTGGTATTCACTATTATTTTAGATGCTTTTGTATTAATACCGAAATCACCACCTATCTAGAAGATTACAGCTCCATTAAATCACTTTATGGTCTCTATAATGATCTAATGGAAGGAGTTCAACCAATCTCAAAATGTATTTCATATCATACTGGTGCTTATTACACCAATCAAAACATTGAATGTCGTCCTATAAGCGGATGTGTTACTTCTGCAACAGCTGCATGTGATCCTAAAAATGGTGCTAAACTTCTCGACTTTTATGTCGCTTCCAGTCATCAAAGTTGTCGCACGCCTTTAGCATCTGGTTCAGGTAATTATGTTAGCTTAGAAATGTTGAAACTTGTTCTTATGGCTGGTGCTAGATTTATAGATCTCGATATCTTTTCGCATATTAGTGGTAATACAATTTTTCCAGTAGTTCGTTCAGATCTTAATAACGAACCATCACATAATTTTATTAAACTTGATGAAGTATGGGAAACTATTAACAACTTTGCTTTTGTTAATTCTTATAGTGATCCATTACTTGTACATATTAATCTAAGAACAACAAATATTGGCGTTATAGATAAAATTGCTGAATCATTTACAAATTCTATTCATGGTCAACACTTGTTAGAACCAAAATACTCATATAAAGCAATCGATTCTATTGCTACCAAACCTATTTGTACTATTTTAAATAAAGTTGTTCTTATAGTCACTGGTGATTGTAGTCATACCCTTCTTGATGAAATCGTTAACTTACATACCTCACATAATGCCAGAATATTACCTGCAAAACAGGTTAGAACACCTGCAAACCCTCAATCATTTGCCTTCTCTAATCAAAATACTTTTACAATAGTTAGACCAGAAATCTACGACGATAATACTAATCCAGAAGATGCTTGGACACATGGATGCCAAGCATTTATGATGAATTATTGGAAATTAGGAACACTTATGAAAAATCACTGCGATTTCTTCAAAAATTCATCTTTTGTGATGAAAGCTATGAACTTACAAGAAACACGCATAGAACAAACTATGACTAAAACAGATGACTCTTAACACTTATCATACAATTTTTTTGTGAATAAAATACACTCTTTATTTATATAAGACTTAGGTATGTCTGTATTATAACAACACTCCAGCAATACTTCTCTTAGTTTTACACAATTCTTTTCATTTATACATTTTTTATCAAATATTAATTTTAATAAACTACATTCTTTACTTCCCTCCCCCCTTTTATTACATTCATTCATTACCAATTTAAATATACTTGTACAATCGTCTCTTACGTCTTCAGACATAATTAATAATTATATAAAATTCATTATTGAATGGTTTGTCTTAATCGCTTTATTCTTACCAACTAATAAATCTGAACTCTCCTTTTTTCTCGGATGTACTCTTCTTGTTTTCGCTTTCTCTCCCAAACTCATTATTGATATCGGATCATTATTTATAAGGTGAATATGTAATTTATCTCTACCTTTACACATACTTCTACTTTCTTTAGGTATCTTTTCCATAGAACACACCGCAGAATCATATAACTGTTTTGGTCCAGTTGCAGTATTGAATACATGGACTTCCTCTATTTTCTTCCCTAAATCAGAATCCAGTAAATCAATACAAATACGCCCTCCTAATGAAGAACCTACAAGTACAACCTTATATTTTGGATAACGTTTATATATTTCCTTTAAATTCTTATACGTTAGTTTGTAACAATTTCTACATTTCTCCATTCCGAATATTAAAAGAGCATCTGTTAGTAAATCATTTTCCTCTACTTGAAATAAATCTGTTCCACGAATAGACATTACTACCGTTTTTTTATCTTTATTACAATACGTTACATACTTTGTACTCGTCATATCACTTACAATTTCATACCCTCTCAATATTTTTAATTCAAGACTTACTTTTCTTGTTTTTTTATGAATTAACTTATTTCTTAATTGACTATCCTTATCTAATACTCTTCTTTTTGGATAACTATGTGCTGCCAAAAGAGCATATATTTTCACCTTATCTTTCATTAAATCAATCATATATATATTTTTATACGTTAAGTATACGGTGTTAATATGAAATGTTTTGCCTTATCTACTATAATCCACATACCAACACATATTGTCGAAAAATGACCATACTGATTTAGACCTAAACTCAAATTGTTTGTATGATGAATTAACATTGTTTCAAATAATACATCAAAATTTATTTCTTCATGTCCAAACAATCTCTGGATGTAATACATCCCAAATATTAATATAAAAAAAGACAACGCTATTGTATTTGGTCGGATATTATAATATATTGAATAATTCAATATACATATACATATTAGTACAGTTATTATAGTAGTTATAGTGTCATTATCAAGAACATATGATATCAATTCTTGTAATTTATTTCTTTCTATTACAAACTTCTCTTTACAAACAGGACATTTATAATCTTTCTTATGATTTACCCATGTTTGTAAACATGATTTGTGTACCCATTTCATACTTCCCGTACATTTACAAGGAGAAATTAATGGTTCTGAACCACTATCAAAACATATCCTACATTCCATACTTCAATTATTTTTATTTTGTTTGACAAATCTTATTCATAGTAACGGACTAATTCTCATCTTCTTCCACAGTACCGTCATCTTCCGTCAACTGGTCCTCTTCTGGTGCTACTGGTTGTGATCCTGGGGATGCTTGTGCTTGGACATCGTTCAAAGTCAGACCGTCCAATGGCAGATCAAAGGCAGCAGTGATTTGTGGCTCAATATCATATAACCTTTTTACCTCTTCTTCTTCTCTTAATCTATTCCGCATTTCCAAAGCAGGTTTCTCAACATTATACCAATGAAGTTTTGCTTCATCATAAATTTTTTGCCTAAGAAGTCTAGCAGCTCTTTTTTCTTCAAACTGTTCGTATTCTTTCGATTCTTGATCAGAAGTATTCCTTCTCATAGACTCAATAAGGGCTATTAAATCCTTATCTGTTTTTCGAGCTCGTGGCATTGAATCCATTTCATCTACTGCCTGTTCAACAGCTTTTTGTGCTTGTATATACTGTGATATTTTCCCTTTTTGTCCAAATTTATGTGTAATATCTGCGAGTGTTCTAAGTCTGTAGTCCCCAATTGGCGGATGATCTTGTTGTTGAAAACTATCTGGAATTACTCCGTAAACTCTTCTTATAGATGCTAAACGTTCTCTCCGGGCACGCAATATTTCTTTATCAAGATCTGGTCCAGAAAGACCGTCAAAACGAGAACTGATCCTATGGTGCGGTATACCGTCAAATCTAGAATCAAGATTGCGTGACTCGCGCTGTAATCCATGATTAACTGCATCGAATGACATCGGATCATCATCAAACTCATTGGCATCTTCTACATAGTCTGCTTTCGTCTCTTCGTTACTCTCTTCTTTTTTTTCTTCTTTTTCCTCCTCCCACCCTTCTTCTTCTCCTTGATCTGCTCCCCCTTTCTTACCTCTTGAACGCGTTCTACGTGCAATAGGTGAAGGTGAAAATTCCTCCTGTTCTTCTTCCGTCTCTTCTTCTTCTTTCTCTTCTTCTTCTTTCTCTTCTTCTTCTAAGGTGAGTCCAGGTACGTTTAAAGAATCTATTAATTCTGCTAAACGAGATGAACGCGTTCTACGTGCAATAGGTGAAGATGAAGGTTGATTCCGCAGCTCTGTCGTATCGAGCGCCGCGATCCGCATGGCTAGTGAACGGACTTCGTCAGAGTCCGGTTTATCGGCTTCCCGCGCTTTCCGGGCTTTCAGCTCGGCCATCTGCCTCCTAACCGCCGCCGGCGGCGACCAGCTCAGCGACCGCGACCTTCTCTCCTCTTTATCGACGGGCGCGGGCGGTTTATCCCGTTTTTCTGCTAAACGAGATGAACGCGTTCTACGTGCAATAGGTGAAGGTGACGATACCCCTTCATCTTCATCTGAATTCTCATCTACCAAAGAGTCCATATAAGACTCTCCAAATTTTCGAAAATATTCTTTAAGTTCTTCTTTTCTTCTACGCTTTTCTTGTGCATCCTTTTCTTTAAGTCCTGACTTAATATATTCAATACGCTTACTTTTTCTAAGTTTAGGTACTTCTTCCTTCATTTCTGGTACCCCGTCATCATCATCATCATCATCATCATCATCATCATCATCATCATCATCATCTGAATTCTCTTCATCATCATCTGAATTCTCTTCATCATCATCCTCTGAAAATATATGCTCAGTGGGCGCGTCTTCATGTGGAACCCCAAGCAAGTCCCAGGGCGAGCGCAAATCAGACTCTAGTCTCCCTGTCATCCTGTGAAGTTTCGTCAGACTCGGCTGTAGAAACCTTACTGTATAATTCCGCTTAGTTTTGCCTTGTGGCTCGACAATATTTTCAACTATTGCATCATACCACTTTCGCATCCATATTGCTTGTACTTTACTACCTATAGGAAAAAGCGCTACCAATGCATCATCCTTTAAATCCTTCTTTTTCACCGCCGTGGCGATTGGCTCCGAAGCTGATACGGTCGATGCTGGCGGGTCCCACGCATTCTTTTTCCATATTTCTTCCAGTTTAGCGTTCTCATCGTTAGAAATAGGAATAACATCATCCTTCTTTTCCCACCGTATATCCTGACTTTCGAAATGCGGACCCGGACCAGATGGAGTTCGTCCAATTACAATATTTTTCTTATCTGGTTTTATTGATTTTGTTTTTAACAATTTCTCTTTTGTGAACGCAGTTTGGCGTATACCACCCGAATCGAGATGACTATCAGGAATAAAGCCAATAATTTTTGCACCCATACCATCTGGTGGTGGTCCTTCAATTTGAGATTTTATTTGAGGAATAACATTTTCACGCCAATCTTCTCTATCCTTCAATGTTGGTTTTTCTGGGAATTCTATATCAGGAATATGAACATAAATAAACTTATATTTCTGCCCCGTAGGTTGAGGGTCTGCTAACTCTTTCCATTTTTCTTTTGGTGGTATCTTAATTATAAGTTTTTCTCCTTCTTCTTTTCCTTTCTCTTTTTCTGCAGTAGGTATAGTTATTTCTAAAGTCTCACCCGGCTTTTTGCCTTCAGGTATGTAAACATTATATTGTTTAACATCAGATGCTTCTTGACGATCAATATTCATATTTTTGAAATCCTTATAAAATCTTTCGAGTTCTTTTCTTGCCTCTATACGATCATCTGATGTCGTAGGACGTAGCAATGCTTTATTTTCATAAGTTTTAGGCTCTTCAAAGTAACTGTCAAGTTCTTCAAGCTTTGTCTCTAAATCTTCCTTTTCGGCTGCCGCCCTTTCGGCAGAAGCCCTTGCTTCAGCTCTTTTTTCTTCAAACTCTTTGTATTCTGGAACTATTCCTTCATATAATTTTTTGTAACTTTTTGTCAAATTCTTCGATGGCGGCGCATGCGGCGGAGGCGCGCGCACGTGTGCGGCGGCCATGGGGGTGAAGGCCGCGGGTATGATATCTGTCCACTTTACCTCGTAGCCATCTTCCAAGACCTTGTTGACGATGGCTGGATACCAATCGTACACGTCCGTCGCGGCGATGATCCCGTCCGCGTCCTCGTTGATGACCGGGCGCAATGCCTCGACGCTATCGCCGACGGCGAAGGTATGTGTGGGGGGCTTCGCGACCTCGGCGTTCGTCAAATTCTTTGTTCCACCACGTGTAGGAGACGACGTTTCTGAACCACTTGTTGGAGTGGGTGGCGGAGCATTGGGCGAGGTGTTCGCAGTACTTGCAGTACTTGCAGTACTTTCAGTATCATCAATATTTAAACTAACCCCCTCTGTCATATCATCAAGAGTACTCGCAGTATCCTGTGATTCATTATCAGTATTCGATTCACCATACCGCCGCTGCATTTCGGCGTACGCGACGCGCAGGGCACGCGGCGACCCTGGAAGCTCACGGGCTGCTGGCGCTGGTAGTGGTGGGGAGACCGGAATCCGCTCTAGTCTTTCTTCAAAAGGACCTGGCATAACAAGACGTTGTAATTCTACCGCATCGCTTAAAGTTGGTGAATGATTAAATCGTATTAAAGCGTGTACAATATTTCTATAGCGAATCATTTGATCACGATTTCCGACCTCCGGCGGAGTCATCATAATAGCAACAAAACGACTTAAAAGAATTTGAAGATATTCACGAATACTTTCAATGGAGAAACCTCTATAAACAAGGTGTACTTCATATACATACATCACTCTCGTGAAAAGAGCAATTATTATTCTTATATCTTCTGTAATAGCTTCATGAAGTTGCAATACTGCTGCTTCAGGGTCGTCAATTACTCGATCTTCGACTGCGGGTTCGTCTACCAATCCTTCGCAAAGACCTGTATCACGACAATATGGGCAATTGCTATAATGACTTCCATTACACCACGATCTTAAACACGAATAATGAAACTCTGAGCCACATACAGAACATGTAATATTATCTCTGTCTAATTCACCAACATTAGGCATTATATTTCTAACAATATCATCCGCTCCAGATGAAGCAAAATTTTCAGCTTCTATTATATTTTTATCTTCATCTAAAGCTCTATCATATAGAAGATTATAGTTATTCATCCATAGATCTTCTTCTTCCTGAGTTGTAGGACTTCTATCAAGTCTTCCTAAACAAATCATACATCTTTCGGATTCCTTTTCTTCATCCGCCCCACCTTTTTTATCTTCTGGATTTTTTGAGGAGGAGTATTGTTCAGAAATCATAGATTTATTTGGAATTTCTCCTATTATTATTGTTTTATTCGAACAACACAGATCTAACAAATCTTTATTAATACCCTGTTTAACTAAACTTTCATCAATTTTAAGAGGATAATTAATCTTATTTTCTATAGATGAACCATCTGGTTCATATGTATATATATTAATAGATTCTGTAGATACATCTAAATATTCGTGTAAAGGTGTATTTAGAGATATATTGTCATGAATATCTAATCCACCATCTGATTTTATATGGTGAACCTTTACAAAATATTCTAAGTTAGGAGTTCCTTGTACAGCTTTGTCTTCTTCATCCATTTTTACAATTAAATCATCATCCATCCTATCTTCTTCATCCATTTTTACAATTAAATCATCATCATTTATCCAGTTTTCACTTATATCGGAACCCCCGATAGATTGAACATATTGTAACCGTCCCATTATTTATAATACAATAGTTAAAAATGTAAAAGAAATAATATAGATATGCGCATAAAGCTTTCTATTCCAATTGTATTATTTATAGCAAGCTTCCGAGTATGTATACAGAAAAATTTGTATAGACCAATACTTAAAAATCAAAATGATAAAGAGATTGATTGGAAAAATTATAAATATATAATCGTTGGAAACAGAAAAGGTGATGGAGATACAGGAAAAATATGGGTCGATAAGATTGAGAATTATGAATCACTATCGGTAATATGTGCTATAGCAACTATACCCAGATGGATAACAAGAACACCTGGTTCAAAATATTTTATAAAAAAAAGCATTTATCTACTGGAGAAAAACATTCCAATATTTATTGATTGGGAGGAAGATTTTTCTAATAATAATGATATTCATGAATATCCTACAATACTAATTGTACGTGTACAAGGGGAAACTATAATAGAGTTAGGAAGAATTTACGGAAGTTATAATAAACAAAATTGGATTAAATTTGTAAACTTGTCGAAGAAATATACTTAACAACTATTACAAATTATAAAATATGAGGTTAGTTACTATATTATACAGCATAATAGGTACATTTGCAGTTAGAAAGTTTAATACTTGTAATCTAAAGAACCAGTTTAAAAAATCAATAAAATGGAACGACTATACGCATATAATTATATGTGATAAAACCACTCATAGTGATGGTATTAAATGGGGTCAAACATTTCTAGATCAAGGTATAAATGAACAATCTATATGTGTTATAGCACCAGTTCCAAAATGGATGACACAAGCACCCGGATATAAAACTATTATAAGAAAGGCAGTTATTCATCTTGAGGATAAAGTACCTGTATTTATAGACTGGGAAAGAGATGTTATGAAATTAAATAATATAGATAAAGTTCCGACCATTATTATTGTTTATATAGGGAGGGATGGAAAATTATATGAAAAAGCAAGAGCTTCGGGCAAATATAGTAAGAGAAAATACAAAAAACTTATTCGTCATTAGGTTATTGTATTTCATATATGAGCATATACGGAGCTTCACTGAGCATCCATTTGTAATTTTTCATCAAAACTCTTGCTTCATCATTATATAGATACCAATTGTTGGATTCTCTACAAAATATATAATAGTGTTCGTTATTATGAATAACTACTGATCTTAGATGATAAATTACTTTTTTAGAAGAGGTACACCACTTGGATATATTTAATTCAAGTGGATATGTAATATTTTTTTTTAAACGGTATGTTTGTCTAACTAAAATTATCAAATTGGATGGTGTTTTGTCAATACACGAGGTTTTCAAAAGTGTTCTTTCATACTTTTTTGAATCTTTCCACCCTGTTATTACATCTGTTTTGAAATATTCATCAATACATTTTTCTAAACTGCTATAATTAGCACAAATTTCAAGAGATGTTAATTCAATCTTTCTAATATCACTTTCAAATGGAGAATCTTGTGTTATCATATATTCAATTATGTTTCCTTTGAAATTATGATCATCTATTAAGTCAATCAAGTATAAGAGAGCTTCATGTGAGTCATGCTTCCTTCCATAAGGAAACTTAGTATTCCATTTTAATAGATCATATAATAGTCTGGTATCGTATATTGTATCTGGTTTTAGCCGTTTTAACTTATTTAAAATTGAATACCAACTTATATTCATCTCTTTTTTAGAGGTATAATCTATTCTTGAATGTAGAAATATTTGTAAAAGAGTATTAAAATAGCATGTATTTGCATTATTCACAAATGTAACCATATTCTATATTATTACAGTAATTCTTATCACAATAGATTAAAATAGCTTGAAATTACACAAGTACTATCTAAATAATTTTCCAAATCAATTAGCTGATATGTTGCTCTAATAGTTAATATTAGTTCTGGAGGAAGTTTACAATTTGTTATATTCGTGTATTGTAATATATCTCTAAATTTGGTCTTATTCCTAATAGGATTTTTCTCGTAAAATATACGGGATTTTTCGTATATTGTGTCTGATAATATATCAGGAGCGTTCCATTTTTTAAGATATGAACGAAGTGCTTCTCTTGATTTTTGTGATTTGTGTAGCTCAATTATTTGATTTCGCTGGTTATTATCTAATTCAAAAACACATCCATAATCAATAAAAGTTATTGTATCTTCTTCCTCATTATATATAAAATTACCTGGATTCATATCCCCAAAAATAATTTTGGAATCGTAAATGGCTCTGAAAAAACAAAGTGCTATTCTAAAGCCAATACTATCTATAACATTCTTGCTTTGAGTATTTACTATATTATGTAGTGTTATACCATCCACGTAATGATATATAAATACACCTTTCTCACTTAGAAGTTCAGTGATTGGTAATAAGAATTTGATCCCTTTTGGACTGTTATTAGATAGTTTCTTTTGAATAATTTTACACATTTTTTTCTCTCTTTCTATATTTGTCTCATGAGATAACTTATTACATATCTCATTCGTCATTCCAGAAACGTGTGGAAATAGCTTTGAAATCATATTTCCAAAGAAATGAATAATATTCAGATCGTTTTTAACATTTTTCTTGGTTACATCAGATATAGTCTTAATTGAAACCTTTATATTTTTGTAAAATCCTATGAATATTGTACCTATAGTCCCTCTATGTTCTGGTTTTTCTTGTATACGTATATTATTGAATATGCTTTTAGGTAATATATCAGATGCTTTTTCAAAATCTTCTAATATGGAATCACTGTGTCTGGTACAATAAAGCTTTTCGAAAATACCTCCATCTTTTCTGATAAGAATATTTCGTAACAATTCCATATTTTATGGAGTTGTTTTAACATTTTCTCGACAAATTGGACAAGTTGGCTTAATACACTTTTTTGTTAGATATGTTTGCAAACATTTTGGATGAAACATATGTCCACATTTTGGACTATGCCATATTCTGTTATATTTTAATTCTTCAAGACAAATTGAACAAACTCTTTCTTTACAACATCCAAGGGATTTTGCTAGTTTATAAGAACCTTTATGACGCGCAATACATTCAGTATATTCCTTCTTAGAAAGAGTCTTTGGTTCTGATCTTTCCTGACGAATTATACTTACTCGAAATTGAACATATGATAAAAATTCTTCAAGTAACTCTCTTAATCGTTGTTTAAATCCCTCTGTTGATAAATTTGAGAGTCTTTCTTCTGCTTCGGGGCTGTTAATATTTATATTATTTGTTTCATTATTTGTAAGATTTCTAAATTCTGTTTCTACAGACCGAACCATTTCGCCTTGAGATCTATTTAAAAAACCTATACCAAACGGATATGACATCCCAATATCTTCAAAGGTTAATGAAAAAGTATATCCTACTTCCATAATACATAGATTCTAAGTTTTGTTTAAGATAAAAATAGAATATTTATTAATGAGACTCGGTGACCGTATTAAAATTAATTTGGAGAATAAGAATACTCTTGTAGGTATAATCACTTATTTGGAACAGGACAATAACTATGGAGAAATATCTACAAAAATTTTCAATATCACCAGTTCATCTAATCATACAATAGAACCCGAAGATTGGTTCAGTTTTAATTTTAGAGTAGATGTTACGAATACCGAAGAATCTATATATGCGAAAAGCAATACAAATCACTACAATTTTTTACATGTTAATGCAGATAATGAATTTAAACTAATTATCACCGAAGAAAATGAAAATGGAGATTTTTTTACAACCAAGTATACGGATAAGTATGAGAAAAATATAGAATCAAACAGATTATATCATGTTATAACTACTCAAAACAACATCGAATTTGAACCAGGGACTTTATTTGAAATCGTCTCTGTTGATAAAGAATTTGGATCAATAACTTGTTACAATTATACTGCTCGAAAGAATCAGAAGTTATTCCCTAACAAAACGCCAATATTTAATGAAGAAATTATTATAGATGTTAAGAATGGTATATCAAAGGTAGATAATAACTATATTATTGATTTTTGTGAATTAATTGAAGATAGTGATACAGAAAATGATACGGACAGTGAACTGGAACAAGTAGATGAAGGTTTTAGAATTAAAGGTAAACTACTTGATTCAGAAATAGAGTTAACCGATGATCAAAAACGCGAAACAATCTCCAGTTCCATATCTGAAATGTTTGCCGATAAAGTTTCAGATAAAGACAAGATTATTATTATAAATAACTTCTTTAATGCATTAGATGAAAAATATGAAATAGAAAATGACTGGAAAAATAACCTTGAGAAGTTTCGAAGTGGGGGTATTATTCCAATATTAGATGAAATCAAAAAATCAGATATTGATACAGAATCTGAAGATTATATAAATTTAGATTATAGGGGATTTATAGAAAATCACCTAAAACCACTCATTATAAATGATATTGGATTTACTATCAAGAATCGAACTCATGCCTCCTTTATAAAAACAAATAATCCGATTGTATTGAATCAATCATATATTTATCCATATAGTGATGATAAATCTTCTATAATAGAAAATACAGCAGATACAGTCAATATAAAGGGTTTTTTTGTTAAAGGAACGAATAAAAAATTTAATACACTACCACCTTCACCTCAAATTTTTTCTAATATTTATGATATTATTGGTAATAATATTTTCAAAGTCTTTGATACATCTATATCTGATATTCCAATGAAGTATTTAAAAAAGTTAAATCTTGTGGAAGATAAACTATCATCTCTTTCTATTCACAAGAATATATCATATAATCGCAATAAATATTATAGGGATCTAAATAAACCTATTGATAAAGTAACATCTGAATTGTCTGTTTTACCTACCTCTATCACAGAATCTAAACCTTCATCGAAAGATATTTCCCCATTAATAAAAGATTTCTTGTGGGACAATAACCAGGTTTGGCCACGTTCTCTTATTTTTTCAGAATTAGAGAATGAAAAAACTATTCCAAAAGAAGAATTGTCCTTTTTCTTAAATAGACTTGAAGGTAAAAAGATAGGTTATAATAGTGACTATTTCTATAAATTAAACCAAAATGTTGATATTAAAGATAAAAAATCTGAAGATAAAGTAAAATTTTCAAATAGCTATAATCCTCCTAAAATACAATTAAGAGTTGAAGAAGAAAAACTATCTAAGACACTGATTGTATGGAAAGAAGCAGACAAGATTACAGATAGAGTGTTAAGAAGTAAAGAAAAATTGAGAATATTAAATTGTGGGGAGTATGTAAGGAATTCAGAAATTAATGGGGAACACCCCTATTATTTTATAGACGTTTTTACAGAGAAACAATGTTTTCCAAAACACATATTATTACAATTAGAAGCAGATATTGCAAATAAAAAAGAAGAGGCTCTATTAAACAAGTGTTTAATAAATCAATGGGGTGAAGACGAAAGTGGAACTAAAAACATAATAAGTCTAATTAATGGTGATATAATTGGTTCTACAGAAAATGATTTTGATTATGATATGATTACACATTCAACCATTCTACATAAACAATCGGATATTCCAAAATCAGATATACATATAGGCAGCGAATTAGATATTTACGCATATATCACCAAAAATATTTTTCTGAATGGATTAATTGAGATACTCAATAAACTCAGTGTTAATAAACAGTATAGTAACAGTAATACTCTGACGATTGATAATTACAAAGAACCGTATAATATGTTCTTTAATAATTCAAATGAATGGAGAACATATGTATCGTTTTTCTCTTTTGATGAGTCAGATTTAGATGTATCAGATATTCCAGTAAAACTTGTTAAAAATCTAAGTCGATTTAGTACAAAATTAAAAAATACAAATAAGGCTCTAAAAACTTTTCCTAAAAATAATGATATGACTACTGAAAAATCTCAAAAACTTCTAAGAAAACTCAAAAAAAGAGTAATAAGCGAAATAAAGGATACTAAAAAAGAGTTTGAGAAACAAATTTATGGAATTGCGGCTCTTTATCTAGCATCCTATGTTTACTCGAATGTTATAATCAGTCATGAAGCAAGAATAAATACAATACTTTCTGTATTTACAGATTCTATTCTATTCAATAAAGTTGATAAAGCACAAATAAACGAAGCAAATATAGTTTCCTATTCCATAATTGAATGGAATTACACAGATAATATTAAAGATAAGTATAATTATTCTTATAAGTTATCATATGGAACTTATAAATATACTTCAATTTATAAGAGAAGTTTCACAGTTATATCTAAGAAAGTTAAGACAATCAAACCAACAATTCCAAACATAAATTGCAAAAAATCAAAAACAATAGAATCTTACAGTTATACACATAAAAAATCACACAAGTTAGGTAAACACTGGGAAAAATATTACAAAAATAAACTATCTTTAAATAAGATTGAATGGGCAGAGATTTATAACGATAAAGATATATCTAAAGAAGAAATTGAGTTACAGTATAAATGCCTTTCTTTACAAATAGTAAACGTTTTATTGAAACCAAAGCCAACTGAGAAATTTACACTTCCGAAGATTTGGTCTATTTTGAGTGAAAAAGGTCAATTAGAAAAAATTAGAGATTGGTTATCAGATACATATAATGTGACAGAAGCTATTTCAAGTATTAAAGACTATGATGAATTTGTAGAAGTTGTTAGACACGATTTAATAGAGTTTAGGAAATTTATTTCCACCAATCAGATCACGTCTTGGAAAGATATTTGGCTTCATCTCATACAACATTTATTACACGAAATGGATACACTTAATTTAACTTTTCCAGATTATAGGGAAATTCTGGAATCAGTTGTTAGAAAATTGATTGAAAGTGAAGAAACATTTTGTGGAGAGCCGATTATAATGACACGTTCTAGAGTTGAAGATATTCATGCAATAGTTGAAGAAGATGAAGCACGCACTCATATTGGAACAAATTCCAGTAAAGATTCTCAAAAAACTACTCGTGAAGATATGAAACGTAATCTTGGAAGATATTTAGAAGGAACAAGAACACAATTTGATATAAAAACTGTACTTGATGCTAAAGAGAGCTTATCACCAGTCGAGTTATCTGATGATAATACAAATCCGGATACAATGTTCAATACTGATTTTGGGCAAAATTTTGATGATGACCATGGAAATGACGACTAGAGTTAACGATTAAGAATTCTTGTATTCTTTCCTTCTTTGAAACCTCATTAACTGATAATTCAACATTCCTCTACATCCAGTTGAAAAACACATAACATACCACATCTGTGGTAGCGTTTTACAAGCAGGAATTAATGTTAAAAATATACCCATTGATATAACTGTACCAACACCCAATGTATTATACATTCCATGACCCTGAATCATACCCTCTGTTATACATGTTAATCCAAATACAAATTGAAATATTGATGCAACTGGTGTAACATCATTCGCAATACGAATTACATCCAGATTTTTGGAAAATAAGTTAAAAACTTTTGTACTAATCAAAAAATGTAATGACATTGTACCAATCGATGTTAGTAATCCAAACAAATATAACTTCTTTTCAACAAATTTTGTGTTAGAATACCTTGGTATTATAATCGGACAGATCATTCCGAGAGAATATGTAAATATAAACCCTACTTCAAATAGTTGCATATTTAAAACATGTGCGGCAGCTACATTTCCCGATAAATCAATCCCTTGAGCTTGTCTAAATCCAAATAGACCAATAACAGATAGACATATAGATCTTACTTGAACACTAAAACCTCTCTTTATTAAAATTTTTATGAACTTTATATCGATTAATGAGAAATTTATTAGCTTTTTATGAAGCAAAGATGAATAGAACAATATAAAAGAAACTAACTCAGCAATTACTGTACCTATAGCTATCCCTCTTATTCCCATCTTCAACATAAGAATTGGATCTAATATCATATTCACAATCTGAGAACAAAGATTTATTTTTATTGGTGTATTTATATCTTTTTGTCCCCTCATTGAGGCAAAAGCAAGTGAATTTAATAGAGCTAATCCTAAACTTAAAATTCTTATTTCTAAATATTGAATCGCATACTTATACGATTTTGCGGTTGAAGGTATTATTGTACTTGTTACTGAATCTTTAAACATGAATATTCCTCCGCTTAGAAAAATACCAATAAAACTTACTAAAAGAATACTCGTTGATACAATAGATGCTACCTTATCATTATCACCAATCGCATGATATTTTGAAATGATTGGTACAATTACATTTGGTGCAAAAGATGAAATTGCATAGATTGAGTTAAAAATACGATCAGATGTCCCTTGACCGGCTAAAATTGCATCATTATCTAATTTTGATATCCAAAATGTATCAACTGCTCCAACTAAAGGAGTCATAACATAATTTAAAACAGTGCCTTGAGTTAAAGATAGGATTTCTTTGTTTGTAACCACACTTGAACTTGGAGATTTTGAAATTACTGGTCTAATGATTTTCTTAATATAAGAAATTGGCATTTTTAATGAAACCATTATCTATTCCGACAAATATATAATTAAACAAAGAATACATACTAACTATAATGAAAACACCAATTATAAACCTTATCGGAATATTTGTACATTCTCATTCATTAAAAATGGGTACATGGTTGCCAGTTGGTTCAAAATCATCATTGCCTAATAAATCCAGACTAAAAATTGCAAATAAAAATTATGTTGTATGGAATAATCCTAAAACATTCGAATGGTCTTTGTTAAGAGACGCATGTCCACACAGACTTGCTCCTCTTTCACAAGGTCGCATTGATGCTGAAACTGGATGTATAGAATGTCCATATCACGGATGGCAATTTTCAACAACAGGTGCTTGTAATAATATCCCTCAATCATCTGATAATGAAATAGGAAAGAACGTTGAGTCTATTAATATAATGGAAACTGGAGATATTCTTTGGGGTGAATTTCCAATTGAAGGGGCAAACTTTAATACAAAACCTGATATAATTTTTCCAGAATTGAAAAATGTAACACAGATTCTCACAAGAGAGTTACCATATTCTTTTGATTTCATGGTAGAGAATTTTATGGATCCAGCCCACATTCCATTTGCGCATCATGGATTACAAGGTGTTCGATCTGATGGGATTAACATTCCAATGAAAATTCTAACTTCAAAAGGAAACTCAAGACAATTGGAAATCCATTTCATAGATAGAATTATGGGCAAAATGCGGGCAGGAATTGTATCTTTTACGAGTCCAATATACTATCATTTTAGAACACATGATTCTGATGAACCGGATAAGTTCAATGAACTCGATAAATTCAAAATACAATTAATGGTATTAATGACACCTGTTTCAAGTGGCATTACACGAATACATTTGGCATTTATGAATGCAGATACACAAAATAAAATACCTAAATGGATATCTCACTCTTTCGGAAACAAATTCTTAGAAAGCGATGTGTGGTTACATAATTGTGAAATAGAAACTGCTAATGATATGAAAAATAAAAATATTACACTGCTAGAATCATATTGTACTCCAACTACATCTGATATAGGACCAGTTATTTGGAGAAAATGGTGGTTAAAACATCTTAGTCATATACCAATATTTTCTAATAAACACGATACAAATATTATAGAACTGACGCCAAAACAACAAAGAGATAGGACAACTCATATAGAAACCTGTAAAGATTGTCAAAAAGCATTACATTATTCAAATAGACTTAAGAAGCTCTCTTTTTTATCTGTGTTTTTAATATCAAAATATCCAATATGTTCAGCAAGTTTTTTTACATTATCCAGAGCTATTTCACATTTAGTTGACAAAATGATATATGGTGAAACCCCATATTAATTGTTAAATTTCTATAAATCAAAATATTAAGATATATTAATGTCTTCGAGTTTACTAAAGATACACTATGACTTTTCAAATGAATTATCACAGAAAGAATTCTTTTTAGGTAATCTCTCACAACAATTTCGCAGCTATTATATTGGAAAAGGAAATCCAACAGCTCAATATTATCAGAATTGGTATACAAATCAAGATATTTCAACTGAAAATACATTATTTGTCGATCCCGATATATCATCTTATCAAGCACAACAAACTTATTTTTCCGATAATGATAACGAATTGTTAAAGGGGTATTATATCGCTCAAAATGCCCAATCTCTAAGTGTATTTTCTTATTTTTCAACACCTATGTTTGAATTGAATTTGGATTATTCCAGTTTAGCAACGGATAACCCACTAATTGGACATATTCTTGAGGCAAAAACAATCGTAGAAAGTATTATTAAACATTCGCCTATAGCTCCTGCAACAATCACGATTTCAGAAACGTTAATAAATATAAATAATGTTCTTGGTTCCGCTGATTATGCTAGCAGAACAATTGAAATAAATACACTCAATTCAAGCATTACTAATACATATTCTCTAAATAATATTCAAAAACATATCAATTTATTAGTTCTTGTTCATGAAATTATACATATAATTGGTGTTGGAACGGATCCTATTTGGACTACAAATGTTACTGATTTCTTTTATACTGGTGAGAATGGATTCAGAGAATATAAACAACTTCTACACGATTTAGGCTACGATATAACCGGTATTACAGGTGTTCCGGTTGAAAATGATTTTGGTTCTGGAACACAACGTTCACATTTTGAAGAAGGTATTGATGGTAACTGGGCTGTTGAAACAAGAACAGATGCTGCTGGAAAAGTACATCCAACTATCCCTACAGAAATTATGACTGGATTTTTAGATGATGATAACGGAACAATAAATGGGAATTTTATTACACGAATGACACTTGGAATTCTTGAAGATATTGGCTATACAGTTGATTATAATTCAGAACATTGTGTCAATGCTGTATCATATCAACTTTGATATATATAAAGACAACTCTTAATTTATAAATTATGTATAGAAATTTTATTGTTTTATTACTAAGTCAAACTGATGCATTTGTTGCACCAACGCGTAGAGATTTTTTTCAAAATAAACGTCTTGAATCAAAATCCGATACCACCCCAAATAACTTCATAATAGGTGAAAAAGGGCTTTTATATCGCGATACAGTAATTGGAACTGGTGATTCACCATCCCATGGGGATGAACTGGAAGTTCACTATAAGGGGTGGTATTACTCTCCTAATGCTACAATGGGAATAAAATTTGATGATTCTAAATCACGAAACAAAAATAAGGGGTTGTTATTTGAATACGGCAAATCACCTATAATTGAAGGATGGAAAATTGGACTAAAAACAATGAAAGCAGGAGGAAAGAGAATTATTATACTTCCCCCATCACTTGGATACGGAGATAAGGCAGTCCATTCTATAGGAAGACCATCTATACCATCTAATTCTGAATTAAGATTTGAGATAGAACTTGTTGTTGTAAATAACAATATTATTCGAAAATTAAGGAGAAATATATACGACTTCATTCGTCCGAGCGGTTTCGATTATATCTAAGCTTAAGCTTTCACCAATAAAATATATTATATAACGTTCATCTAAATGAGTACATTGACAGAACATGATCGATATATTACACGTAGAGGATATACAATTAAGAAAAATAGTCTAAATCAAACAGAAGAGAGAAAGATTCGTAAAGAACTACACGTACAACCCTTTGAGAAACAAAAATATATGATGGAAAAATTTGGAACTCTGCCTCCAAGTTTTAAAGTATATTTAGAAAGTGCAAACAAACTATACATTCCTAGATATTATGGTATTGATAACTTTGGTCCAGCTGTAGATAAAATAGGAGATGTTGGGAATAATATTGATCTCAAATTTAGAGGTGAATTAAGAGATTATCAGGTAGATATTATGGACAAATTTATGAAATTATTCAAAAAAAATAAGGGTGGCATTCTCAATCTAAAAACTGGCGGTGGAAAGACTGCGCTGGCCTTATATATCATTTCGGTAATGAAAAAGAAAACACTTGTTGTAGTTCATAAAGAATTTCTTATGAATCAATGGATAGAACGCATTAGTCAATTTCTTCCTGATGCGAGAATCGGAATTATTCAAGCAAACAAGGTAAAAGTTGATAATTGTGATATTGTAATTGGAATGTTACAGTCTATTTCCCAGAGAAATTATCCTGAAAATACATTTGATAGTTTTGGCTTGAACATTCTGGATGAAATTCATAACTTTGCAAGTAATTGTTATAGTCGGGCTTTCCCCAAAATTTCAACACAATATAATTTGGGTCTTAGTGCAACAGTTCAAAGAAAGGATAACATGGAAAGAATATTGTCATGGCATATAGGACCTGTGTTTTCACCAACTGGAACTTCAAACAGTTTTGGAGAAGTCAATTGTTTTATGTTGCCGTTTAGTGATCCAAACTATCAGCAAACATTTCTAAATTTTAAAGGTAATGCGAATATGCCAAAAATGATAAATAGAATGGTTGAATCTCCTAACAGAGAAAAACTCATTATAGATTTATTAAAACATTTCTCATCAGTTGGTAGAAAAACATTAGTTTTGAGTGAAAGAAGAAGACAAGTGGAAGCTTTAAAGAAGAAATTAGATGAAATAGGAATATCAAATGGATTATGTATTGGGGGAATAAAGCAAAAAGAACTCGACGATATTGTTAAGAGAAATGTATTGCTAGCTACTTATAGCTATGTACAAGAAGCGTTTGACGTCCCAGAATTGAATACTTTGATATTTGCTACACCAAAAAGTGATATTATCCAAGCTTCAGGTAGAATTCTAAGACAAACTCCTGAAAATAGGAAATATATACCAGTCATCGTTGATATTGTTGACTCTACAGTAGGAATGATAAAGAAATCAAATATTAGAAAGAAATATTACAATAAGTCTGATTTTACTATAAAAGACGTTAAAAACACTAAGGATATAATAATTCACACATCGGAAAGTTAAAAAGGTAGATATTATACGTTAATAATCACCTATGTAAGATGCGTGTGCATATAGCACTCGTGTATCTTTTAAATTTTTCGAGATCTTTTGTAAATAATAGAGTGTATAAAAATTCTATTAAACTTTATTCTAAAAAATTAAATTCCTGTAATAATTGTTGCGATAATTGTTGCAATAATTGTTGCAATAATTGTTGCGATAATTCCTGTGATCACTGTTGTGATAAATCGGATTCTAATCTAATCAATGACAGTTATGAATATGCAAAAGAATATTACAATTTTCTTGACCAACACAACAAATTAGAAGACAATGATTTAAATTTTCTTAAAAGCAATAAAGATACTTCCAATTTTGATTATGTTAATTTTGTAAAGCAAAGAGAACATAAATATAGAACGTTTGAAAGCAATTTTAAGCTAATAACTAATTATAACAAAAACAATGGCGATTGTGAATTAGAAATTAACAAATTTACAGATGAAGTAAATATTTCTGTTATTCCAAATGATTTAATGTTAATGGATGAACCAATTAGACATAAACAATTCTCCTTTGAAAGAAGAATTCGAACCCTAACAAAATTTATCTTAAATCCATTTAAGCATTTCAACAAATATAAAAACTTACCGGATAAATTCGTTTGGGGAGATGATATTATATCCGATGTTAAAAATCAAGGAAACTGTGGTTCATGTTGGGCTTTTTCATCCACATCAGCAATAGAATCACATATGAGAATTAATAACTATACCGTTAACAGATTATCAGAACAACAGCTTGTAGATTGTTCTAAAAAAAACGATGGCTGTGGAGGTGGATTAATGCATCTTGCATTTGATTATTGTATTGAAAATAATGGATTAGTATCCAATGATGACTATACATATGTTGCAGAAGGTCAATTATGTGCAATTGATTGTGAATATGATTGTTTACCCGGAAATCATTCATTTATAGGAGAATATTACGAGAATGTTGTCGGCTCTAACATTACAGGTTATGATTATGTTATTCCAAGATCAACTTTGGATATAATGGCTTCACTGCAAAATGGTCCTATCGCAATTGCATTAGATGCCAGTTCATTCATTTTTCGATTTTATAAAACTGGAATAATTGATATTCCATCCAGAATGTCTGAGCAAATAAATCATGCCGTATTATTAACAGGTTATAACAAAGATGAAAATGGTACTTATTGGATCATTCAAAATAGTTGGGGGGCAGATTGGGGTGATAATGGATTTGTTAAACTAAGAGCAAGAGAAGGCGACGGTGTTCTTTTATCCCAATTATATGGCGTTTATCCTAAATATAAATAAGAATTTGTATTAATAAATGAGGATGAACTTTCTTAAATCAAATGTTAAATGGGTTTGTCATCATAGTCATCTTGATAAATCGAATATCATTACAAGGACATTACTACAAGAATCCGATAAGCATATGCGCGATAAATGGTATATAATGGATGATATTAAAAGAGACTATAATCGAAAAAATCTATCTTATAGAATAAACGAATCAATACAAACTATCGCCTCTCAAAATTGTAACCATATTAGAACATTTGTTGATATAGATAAAATTGTTGGTTTAATGTGCATAGAGGAAACAGAAAAACAAAAGAAAATTTGGGCAAAAAAAGGTGTAACAATTCAAACTGCAACCCAACCATTACAAGGAATTGTAGGATGTCATGAAAATTTAAAACTTTTTGAAGAAGCTACAAAAATCACAGATATAGTAGGTTGCTTACCGAGTAGAGATTATAATCGTTTTGATGAACACCTTGATATAGCATTTTCTACAGCAAAAAGACTTGGAAAACCATTAGAAGCCCATTTGGATCAACTCAATATCCCACTAGAAGATGAAACTGAACGATTTTGTGATTTCGTTGAAAAATATGAATATCAAGGAAAAGCTCGTTCTATCCATTCTATAAGTCTATCTTGTAAGCCAATTGATAAACAAAAAGAAATCGCTCAAAGACTCAAAGAACTTGATATCGGTGTTATTGTATGTCCGTCCGCAGCAATATCTATGACACAACATAACAATTATAACGCACCAATACATAACTCAATCGCACCAGTACAGATTTTATATGAAAACGGTGTAAATATTGGATTAGGAATTGACAATATAAATGACCTATTTATGCCATTGTGTGATGGTGATCTAAATTTTGAATTAAGATTATTGGCAGAAGCTACTCGAATTTATAATATAGAGCTTTTAGAAAAAATTGCTGAAAACACAATGGGATTTTAAACTAAATCACAACAATATAAATCCAATATATATGTCAGAACTACCAAATGAAATAATATCAAAAATAATGAGTTATCTCCCAATACTTGATAACAAAAGAAAATTACTTAATCAAGGTATAAGAAATACATATAAAATACTTGTTCTCATTGATATGTATTCTCAATATTTTAACACTAATCCTAATCAAAAACCTTCTAAAGAAATAATAGCTTGTTCTATTGGATGGATATATAACGATTTATCCTATTTTTTAAATAATTGTACCTCTCCTACCCAATTTATGATTGATTCTTACAAAGAAATTTTATATAAAGTATCTAAGAAACATATATCCAACTTTGAGGAATTAGAACAATATGAAAATTTTCAACAAAGAACCGTCACAAATTTATTGTTTGATCATGTAACTTATCTCTCTGAATGTACACTATCTAATTTTATTACTTATGTTAGAAGCGTTTATAATATGTAACTCTCCAATTATATCTTACGTATAGTAATGATTATCTATTCCACTGTTTTATATGTATTCTTGATTCTTATACTACTATATTTTATACTTAAAAACATAAACAAATTTTTCATTCAAGAATCATTTCAATCATTTAATATATCCGACTATATACCTTCTAATTGGGAACAAACCCCAACTGGTTTTGGTAGAAATACCACCGGATGTGGTTCAAATCCAAATAAAATTTGGGAAATAAGAGAACCTGGTGATGTAAAAAATATGAGGGACAATATTAAGGACAATGATTTAATCATTATATATGGACATGTTGACTGTACAGAAAACAGCAAAATAGAAGATATGTCAATAGAACTTAAAGATAAAGAAAATATAACAGTTGTCGGTACAGATAATGCTCATTTTGCAGGATCTGTAAAAATTGGAGGTAAAGCAAATAATATCATTATTCGAAATATATTTTTTGATGGATTATTTAAAGACGGCGATACTGAAGACAAAATCGAGGGCAAAAAACCAGAAGATTGTGTTGCAATTAAAGGAGAAGATGTTCGTAATATTTGGGTTGATCATTGTACATTCACAAAAACTGCAGATGGACTGCTTGATATGACAAACGGTGCATCTGATATAACAGTCTCTTGGTGTATACTCGGTGATCCAACTGCATCAAGAGATAGGGGTGACAAGGCAAAAGATGACGATACCACGCATCATAAAGTCATGTTGATAGGTTCTGGAGACTGGTCTTCCGATGGTGAAGAGGAAGAGCGCGATATGAAAGTACAAATCACTGTTCACCATTGTTGGTTTCCTGGTAATACCAGAAACCCTCGTATTAGATATGCACAACCGGTTCATCTATATAACAACTATTATGACCAAAATAGTGATTATACTATAGCTGCTAGGCGAAAAACAAATACATTATCTGAAAACAGTTATTTTTATAAAACTGGAAGACCCTATGAAACAGATACGGACGGTACTTTATACATAATTGGTGATATATTAAAAGATACTTGTGTTGATAATCCAGGCAAATTACATAAGAGTGATCAGTACGAAGCTGAAAAACTATCTAATTGTGCATCAAGTGTCATTGATGGAGGCGGTAATGGATTGTGTGATGAAGGTGATGAAAGATGTAACTTTAAATTTGAAAAAGATTCTACAATAAATAATTTGATTGATTATACATATCAATTGGATGAAACTATAAATGTTCCGACACTCGTTACATCATTAGCAGGAGCAGGCGGAAATGGATATCCCGGCTGGACACCAGACTATACTCTCCCCAATCAAACTACTATTACCACCACTACCACGACTACCTCCGCACCTATAACTGACGAGATAACTTCCGCACCTATAACTGACGAGATAACTTCCGCACCTATAACTGACGAGATAACTATAAATAAGGAATGTACAGAAAGGGATGGAGGTGTATTACATAATGGTACTTGTTATTATGAATATACCAATGTCTCAACTTGTCAAGATATTCCTGATTGGAAAAAATGTGACGCAACACGTGGGACTCTGATGGAGATGATCCCAGTGGAAGATATATAATGTCTAACGGAGATCAAATATTTTGTAAATGGGATCAAACGAATAATGCATGTGTAGGCGAAGATGAAGACACTACCCCTACCACTACCACTACCACTACAACTACAGCAGCTGCCTCATCGGGTGGAACCCTCACATGTGACGAGCCGGACAGGACTGGTGGCATGGCTCGTCAAAATACCGAAGGAGAGAATGTATGCTATTATGAATATACCG
>CESM01006717.1_pt1 | contig 34561 bp, 27 predicted proteins | sample 361421 | NCBI WGS metagenome assembly CESM01 (sample SAMEA2622219, study PRJEB7988) | marine metagenome | isolation source: saline water (ENVO:00002010), including | reverse complement strand
GAGTTTACAACTGCTCAAGTTCATAATTTCCTAACGGCCGAATATGGTGCGGATTATACGTTGCCAAATCCGCCAAAGTTTGCTGTGTTTGAAGATCATTTACTCTATGCAACAGGTGTTCCAAGATTTGGGCCGTTTGCCGATAAAATTCAAACATTACGAGATTTACAAGTAGCATTCCAACAACATACCGGTGTTCGCGATTACTCAGCCAAAGATGGTGTTAGCCCAGGAATTTGCCACCAAGTAGCCCGAGAGGAATTCATCGATGTTGGTGATTTCATTCAAGCGACAGATAGTCACACTTGCATGGGAGGCGCCTCAAATGCGTTGACTTATGGCGTAGGTTCAACAGAATATGCAAATTTAGTTCACAATCAGTTTGCTTTCGTCAAAGTGCCTGAAAGCATCCGTTTCGATTTGATAGGGAGTTTAAACCCGGGATGTACAGCTAAAGATGTCATTCTTCACATTCTATGGCGTTATGCAAAACACTCTGATACACTTGATCGTTCGATGGAATTCGGTGGATCAGGACTTGCTTCTATCTCAATGGATGAACGAGCGACGCTATGCAACATGGCTACTGAATGTAGTGCCAAGACCGGGATTTGTGATCCTGATCAATTGACTATCGATTGGTTGTTGGAGCGACGAAGTGATTTGGATGAAGAACAGATTAGAAATGCGTTTGTATTCCCCGATGAGGATGCTGTATATCATGGAGGAATACATACCATTGATCTTGACAAAATTCGACCGATGGTAGCTCATCCAGGAGACCCCGACAAAGGAATTCCATCGGACCCAACGAATGGGGCTTACATCGATGATATCGGAATTGTTCCTATCGACATCGCCTATGCTGGATCTTGTACTGCAGGCAAAGATGATGATTTTTCATATTATGCAAAAGTTGCAAAGGCTGCTAAAGATGCAGGCTTGAAAGTTGCAGATGGTGTTGAATGCTACATTCAATTCGGATCGGGATCGGTCAAGCAACTTTCTGAGAGGATGGGGTGGACTGCACTCTTCGAAGAAGTTGGTATTCACCTCATAGATCCTGGTTGTGGTGCTTGCATCGGAGCAGGGCCTGGTATCAGTAATGATTCAGATCAAGTCACCATATCTGCGATTAATCGTAACTTTCAGGGCCGCTCTGGCCCAGGTCAGTTGTATCTTGCCAGTCCTCTGACTGTCATGGCTAGTGCATTCATGGGATGCATAACAGCATGGCGCCCTGAAATCTTTTCAAAAGTCTGACCAGAGAAGGGATTGAATTGGATAGAAGAGAGCCGATGGCACTACTCTGGCAGACATCCCATGACCTGTTAACGGAGCTTGTAAGGATTGGAGTGGAGCATGCTCCTTTTCCTCCACCGCCACATCTCTTTGAAGGAATTCCTGTAATTGAGTCCGCTCCAGATACTATTGCACAGCAAGCCATCACGGTCGATGCATTGGACAAAGCAGGCTTCAAACGAATAATCGTCACTCATCTCGAATCTGAAAGGCCGGATCATGTGCGGCGTGCAATCGATGAAGAGAGGGCTCTCGATCGATATATCCTTGAGACACAAGATGATCTAGCAGACCATTTTCTCAAAGAGAGAATTGTCGAGTGGTTACGAGCCGGTCTCGATGAAATCACACCTGATTCAGACCGGTGGTTTTGGGGCATGGCACTGTTCACAGGAGCCTGTCTCGGACGGCCTTCGTGCATCAAAGAAGATGGATTCCATCTCCTAGAATCACTCGCTCTCGGGCGACCTCCTGGAAGGTGGCAAACGAGAGCTGCACCAGGGCCACATCATCTCGATTGGGATGGTCGGGATATGGAGGGAGAATCTGTAGAAGTACATGTCGACGGCGCTATTGCAGCAGCTTGGTTACTCGATATCGTTGATTCAATCGAGGAAGGTAGTCCGCTTCCAGAAGCATGGTGGGCAGAAATCGTCAACCGGAGTCATTTGTATGTCCCGCTCAGAATGGCAGAGAGGCTTGATTCAAAGTTAACAGACAACGAATGGTCATCTATTCTGATCAAAATTATTCCTCACCTTTTGCGAACAGATGCACCCCGTGCAGGAGCGATTGTAAACGCAATACTTGCAAATGGAGATGAGAAAAGGCGCATCGATATCGCTTCACTTGCTGAAAGAATCGTTTCGGAATCAATCAGTATTGGGAAGACGATTATTGATGCCAGTCTCAAAGAAGATGGAGATGCCGCAGTAATTGCAACTAGTGCTCTACCTGTCCTAGCCCATCATGATCCAATCGAATTCATGATTCGAGCGATGAGAGCAAGTCAGCATGAAGATTCTAGAGTCAGAAGGCGGTTTGTAGATTCAGGCTTGAGAATGGCAATGCAGATTGATCCGATTGATGAACAAGGGATTTTAGTGAATTTGATTAAGATGGCTGACGAAACTTCCCAAGTACGAATCAAGCGTTTTGCAAACGAAATGGCTCGACTCGATCCGACAGCTGGATTAAGATTAGTCCAACGTCTTGCCGAAAATGGGATTGAATTTACCCTTTCAGAATAATCAGGAACAGCCGGTAGTCTCACCGCACTCATTGCACTTGAGGCAGGTTCCATTACGAACCATCTGACTTCCTCCACAATTCGTGCAGATATCTCCTGTAAAACCGAGTGCACGAGCGCTTCGCATCGCATTCTCTTCTGCACTCAATTCAGAACTGGTTGATGGATCCTCTTCTAGCTCCTGAGGTTCCTGGATATTCATCACACTGTCCAACGTGGTCTGGATGTTGCGCTGAGAACCCATGGTGCGAGACATTCCATCTGGTGTAGACTCAGGGCGGCTAATGGAAGTCGTATCAAGATCTTCCTCAGTTACATGAGCTAAGTCCTCACGATCCAAATGATTGATGGCTAATTCTCTGAAGATATAATCCACGATGGATGTGGCCATCTTCACTCGACCTGAACCTCCGACCACCATGCCACTAGGCTCAAACTTCTGGAAGGTGAATGACTTGACGAAAGCATCGAGGGGGACTCCATACTGGAGGCCAATTGAAACCGCGATTGCAAACTGATTCAACAATGAGCGCCAAGCCATTCCTTCCTTCGAAGTTGTTAGCATAATCTCACCAAGGCGGCCATCATCATACATACTCGATGAGAGATAGACGGTATGCCCTCCAACACGTGCCTTCATCACTTTTGATTCTCGGACATCAGGGAGTGGTCTGCGTGTTGCAATGTAATTTTGGACAAAGGCTTCTGCAATCGGTTGTGCCTGTTGATCGGGGAGAGGCAGGGCCAACTTAACTTGCTCAACTGCTTGTTCAGTGGTTACGGTAGCCGATTCATTTTCATCTATTTCATCCATCGAAGTGGTATCTACAAGTTTGTTCATCAACGGCTGTGATAGTTTACTCTGATCTCTGTATACTGCAGTTGCCTTATTCATCGTAGAATGTGAGAGATTGTACACGTCGCGAATATCATCGATAGTAGCGTCAGATGGGAGATTTACTGTCTTTGAAATCGCACCAGAGATGAATGGTTGGGCAGCCGCCATCATCCGAACGTGGGCGGGCCATGCGATAGAACGGGTACCATATTTCCCTCCCGGAGTCGCACAATCGAAGACTTCGAGATGTTCTTCCTTTAGATGAGGTGCGTCCTCAATGGTCATGCGACCGAATACATGGTCGTTAGCGCCATCAATCTCAACAGAAGTGAACCCGATATGACTGAGAACATCAAAGAAGGGGTTCTCAATTTGTTCTTGATTCAACCCGAGGATATCAGTGCAGAAGGATTCGCCCAAACTATTGGGGCTGAATGCGCCACGAATATCATACGCTCCTCCAATGGCATCTTCAACTCGAGCGAATTCAGCTTCGGTAAATCCAGCCTTCATCAATCGTTCACGGGTCACTGTCTCACAACGTTCGATGCTCTTAGTCCCCATAACATAGGATTCGATATCGTCAATCTCGACGTCATTGTAACCGAGTTCTGAAAGAGCGAGTTTTACGCCGTTGTTGATAATCTTCAACATTCCTCCACCTGCAAGGGATTTGAACTGAATTAAGGAAAACGATGGTTCGACGCCGGTGGTGTCACAAGCCATCACAAGACCGATGGTTCCAGTAGGTGCAATTACCGTGGTCTGAGCGTTTCTGAATCCAAATTCAGAGCCTAGGTTCAGTGCGCGATCCCAAGACTCACGCGCCGCATCAAGGAGGTCGTCAGGACAAAGGGATGATTCGATCCCCATTGGCTTGACGCTGAGATTTTCGTACTCTTTTGACTCGACATCGTACGCCGCACGCCGATGGTTACGGATTACGCGAAGCATGTGCTCACTATTCTCCTCATAACGAGGGAATGGCCCGAGGATGCTAGCAAGTTCAGCACTGGTTGCATAAGATTCGCCACACATGATTGCGGTAAGAGCCCCACAAATTGAGCGGGCTCTGTCATCATCATATGGAATCCCCATATGCATGAGGAGAGAGCCTAAATTGCAATATCCGAGGCCAAGAGTCCTGTACTCGTAGGACTTCTGAGCAATCTCTGCTGAAGGGAACTGTGCCATTAGAACTGAGATTTCGAGAGTTGCAGTCCAGAGGCGGACACTATGCTGGAAGTCTTCAACCTGGAATGTACGAGTGGCTATGTCATAGTACTCTAGAAGGTTGATGCTAGCTAGATTGCAGGCAGTATCATCGAGGAACATGTACTCTGAACAGGGATTAGACCCATTGATTCGGCCACCTTCAGGGCATGTGTGCCATTCGTTAATTGTAGAGTCAAACTGAACTCCAGGATCCGCACAAGCCCAAGCAGTGTAGGCAATTTGATCCCAGAGTTGCTGCGCTGGAAGTACCTTGCATGGCTCAGGATTGCGGCCCTCAGCCAATGCTTTCTTCTTCTCAGTTCGCCAGACAAGATTCCAATCCCGACCTGCTTCGACTGCATCCATAAACTCATTCGGGACCCGAACAGAATTGTTGCTGTTCTGACCTGATACTGTGATGTATCCCTCCCCTTGCCAATCTGAATCAAATCGCTCGAAATTTACCGAACGCCATCCCTGGCCTGCAAGGTCGATGATACGCTTGATGTGTGGCTGGGGGACGTTGTCCTTCACAGCTGCAATCATGGCACGCTTGAGAGGTTCGTTCGACGCAGGGTCTGTTGAGGCTACTTCAGCGCCCTCAGACCACATCGTTGCAAGGAGAGCATTTGCATGCTTCTGTAATTGATTGCTCCCTATGATAAGAGCCGAGACCTTCTCTTCTTCGGATGCTTTCCAGTTAATGTATTCCTCAATATCTGGGTGATCAAGATCGAGTGTGACCATCTTGGCCGCTCGGCGAGTTGTTCCTCCGGATTTGATGGCCCCTGCTGCACGATCACCAATCTTGAGGAAAGAGAGAAGGCCGGATGATTGCCCTCCTCCGGAAAGCGGTTCTTCTTTACCGCGAATATTACTGAAGTTGGATCCAGTCCCTGAACCGAACTTGAACAACAAAGCCTCGCGTTCCCAGAGACCCATAATGGACTCGGTTCCCCCCACGAGAGAATCTGCTACGCTTTGAATAAAGCAAGCATGAGGTTGGGGGTGTTCATAGGAATTGGCGGACTCTGTTAGGATGCCTGTTTCAGGATCTACATACTTGTGCCCCTGAGGATTGCCTTCGATTCCGTAAGCCCAATGAAGGCCAGTGTTGAACCATTGTGGACTATTTGGAGCCGAGCGTTGACTTGCAATCATGTAACACATCTCATCGAAGTAAGAACGGGCGTCTTCCTCAGATGCGAAGTATCCGTGCTTCCAACCCCAATAGGTCCAGGTCCCTGCAAGACGCCTAAACATCTGACGGAAGTCGGTCTCAGCACAGTAGCGATCTTCGGGCTCCATAGCCTGCAACTTCTCTTCATCTGGGGCTGAACGCTGAAGCCAGATTGGCACGTTGTCTTCGGGAACGGGGCGTAAGGCAGCAGGAACTCCTGCTTTTCGGAGGTACTTCTGCGCTGCAACGGTGCCTGGAACTCCTTCAAATCCCACTGGGAAGCGGACATCTTCCATATTGTGGGCAACGGACCCATCCTGATTTTTGATCTGAATACTTGTTGTCATCCACTCGAAGGTATCAAACGGGTCCACGCCAAGGACTGTGAATCTACGTTCAATGTTCATCCCACTCGTTCCATCGTTGCTTCCATTCATTGTGGTTTGCATGCCTTATTCACCTCTCTTAATATCCATACCAGTGGGCTGCGCAATGTTATCTGAGCGCGGGAGTCTCATGGCTCAATCGATGGTTATTGAAGATTGAGGGAGGGGCTCTATCCATTGCGCATTCCTCGATGCAATTCTGTTGTCCGGAAGATTAGTTTAATGTTGTAAAAAAAGTATTTTTTTTTACACTCAGGAACAAGATGATTTGAACAACCCCCGATGTTTCTCGATTACTATGGACGGCGAGGACAAAGAAGAGGAGTTCAGTTTGCCCAGTGCTTCAATCGAATCCGAGGATCACAGTGATGTTGATCCTTTTGAGGAACTCGGCATCGGGTCTCGAGTCAATGCTACCTCAACAGAAGAAGATGGACGTAGAGGATATGATGCCCTCTCGGATCTCGTGGATGATGATGGGGACTTGCCCGATTCTGATGTTGCCCATGGAGGCTTGTTGGAGGAAGACGGTTTCGAGACAAAATCATCGAATGAGAACGATGTGAGTAAGGCTGAAGCCACGTATGTGATGCTCCTACAGACTGTATGGGTAGATGGTATTCTCGACCCTGCAGAAGTTAGACTACTTGCCAAGAAACGAAGTGAGTTAGGAATAAGTTTCGAGCGGCACCTCAAACTAGTCGATGACCTACTTGGGTGAATTGAATGGTCCACCCATACTCAATCGGACTTAGTTATGGTTGGTCCGATGATGCATTGAATGAAGAGGGGCATAATTTGCTAAATCAATTGGCTAATTTATTGGGAATTGAAGATTCAATGAGGGAAATATTTGAGATGGAACATATGGAGACAATGCCTGCGATATCACAAGGTATTGGCGCAGGTGTCTCTGCACTCCGATCCTATATCCAAGATTTGGAATCTTGGTTTCCTGACGAGGGAGAACAACATGCTCGACATCTTGGCCGCTCAGCACTTGATGTGGGGTTGACTCGTTCCGGTTGGAAAGAAGCGTATGCTTGGATGGAGGGTATCGGCCTAGGTCGTGCATTTGCTGAAGGAGCATGGATGGAAAAAGAGGTGGTCCGGGATTGTGACCTGCCGGAGTTCTTCAATCACCCAAAGAAATTGCTCGGTCTCTGATTATGAACGGATTTCCATGGTCCAATCAAGCGAAGTTTCGCCACCAAGAATAGTTGCACCAACCGAACAGTACTTCTCATGACTCTGGTGGATGAGGCGCTCAACTAATTTCTCGGGAACATTTCCTTCGATGACATAGTGCATTCTTACAGCTGTCAATCTCCGAGGAGGGGACTCTGCTCGATCAACATCAACTTCAACCCAAGCGGCCTGGACATTCTCCATCCTACCCTTAAGGCCAACAACAACATCAATCATTGAACATGCGCCGTGTGAAAGAATGAGAAGTTGCATTGGACTTGCAGTATCATTCGTGTGCATCATGACACGCTTACCATCACTTGTAATCCCAAGCATCTCCTCTCCTTGAGTCCACTCAATCCTGCTCGTCATGAATACGGCATTCAAGCGGGGGTCTTGAGGGTACGGTCGCGTAAATTCACCCTAATATCAATTTACAAATGTACCATTTTGATAATCCAAAAATGCCTGGTGGATTTCTTCTCTAGTATTCATCACAAATGGTCCATGTCGTGCAATGGGTTCATTCAATTCGGGCCCTGCTAAAATTAGAAATTCAGAGGGCTCATTAGATTGGATGGTGATTCTTTTACCCTCTGATAAGAGGGCTAATTCGCCATCTTTGATGATTTTATTTTCAACAGAGATTTCTCCTCCAAAAACATAGATCATCGCATTCAAAGATGATTCAATCTCTTTTTCGAGGAGGAGATTTTTATCCATTTTTGCATGGATATACTCGATTGGAACCATTGTATCAATGGATGATTTCAAACCTAGACATTCGCCTGCAATCACTCGAACCCAAACTCCATTTTTCTCTGTGATGGGAGATTTCTCTGCTGGGATTTCTTGGTAGCGTGGTTGCATCATTTTGTGCTTTGCAGGAAGATTGATCCAAATTTGAAAGCCGTGCATCAAGCCTCCATTTTTCTGAAAATCGGCATGGGGCTCTTCTGAATGAATGATTCCTCTCCCAGCTGTCATCCACTGTACGTCTCCTGGATTCAAATTGCCTTTGTTACCTGCACTATCCTCGTGCTGCATCTTTCCTGCTAGCATGTATGTTACAGTTTCAAAACCGCGATGAGGATGCCACGGAGCCCCCATTGCTTCACCTGGTGCATAATTTGCAGGACCCATCTCATCAAGAAGTAAAAACGGACTCATGAGCCTGCCCATTGCAACTGGTCGACGAACTTTGAAACCCCCTCCCTCAAGAACAGTATGTGTAGGGATAATGTGGGTTACTCTGCGCATAACATCGCCTCAATACGTAAGGGAATAAGCGCTTGTATTTGGGCTAAGTAGTATCGAATTTGATAGTTCTACTAAGGCTATTTCGTGACCCAAAACTGTCATCGTACTCTTCCTTGTACATCCGGTTCATTGATGAACAAGGCAATGATGCCTCGGCCATGGACCGGAATGGGGCTGCGATTACTATGCAGAATGGACAATTGAGTGTGCCAAAGAATCCAATTGTTCACTACATCGAAGGAGACGGTATTGGAATCGATATTACGCCTGTGATGATTAACGTCGTGAATGCCGCCGTCGAGAAGGCTTACGCTGGAGAAAGAGGGATTGTATGGAACGAAGTTCTCGCTGGAGAGAAGGCATTCAATGCCACTGGCGAATGGCTCCCAGAAGCTACTCTAGACGCAATCCGGTCAGGACTTGTTTCAATCAAGGGGCCACTCACAACTCCTGTTGGAGGGGGGATACGTAGCCTCAATGTGGCTCTTCGACAAAAGTTAGACCTGTACGCATGTGTACGTCCGGTACGCTGGTACTCTGGAACCCCGAGTCCTGTGCGTGACCCAGGTGCTGTAGACATGATCATCTTCCGCGAAAATAGTGAGGATGTCTATGCTGGCATCGAATGGGAAGCTGGTTCGGCTGAAGTACAGAAGGTAATCTCATTCTTACAAAACGAAATGGGTGTAGATAAAATTCGATTCCCTGAAACCTCTGGTATCGGTATCAAGCCGATTAGTAAAGAGGGGACTGCTCGTATTGTTCGAGCGGCTATACAGTATGCAATCGATGAGGATAAGCCCAGCGTTACTCTAGTCCACAAGGGGAATATCATGAAATTCACCGAAGGAGGATTCCGAGATTGGGGTTACACTCTCGCAAAGGAAGAATTTGGTGCGGAGGAACTTGATGGTGGCCCATGGTGCACTCTCAAGAATCCAACAACTGGCAATACAATTGTGATCAAGGATGTAATTGCGGATGCTATGCTACAACAAGTTCTCACTCGGCCAAGAGAGTATACAGTACTCGCTACAATGAATCTCAATGGCGATTATATCTCAGATGCGTTGGCCGCTCAGGTCGGTGGGATTGGAATTGCGCCTGGGGCGAATATCAACTACAACACTGGAATTTCAATCTTTGAAGCAACTCATGGTACAGCACCAAAGTACACTGGACAGGACAAAGTCAACCCTGGATCCCTGATTCTCTCCGCTGAGATGATGTTGCGCCACATGGGTTGGGGTGAAGCTGCTAATCTCATAGTGAAAGGCATGGAAGGAGCGATTTCGGCTAAGACCGTGACTTATGATTTCGAACGGCTAATGGATGATGCTACCCTTCTCAAGTGTAGTGAATTTGGAACTGCAATCATCTCATACATGTGATTGGGTGATTTCATAATCATGGGAAAGCAACGAGCTCGCGTAATCTCGATTGCTATCATGCTACCAATGATGATTGCACCGGTCTATCTTAACGGTCCACGTTATCTTTACCTCTATGCCACTCAATGGTCAATTGAGTTGGCTACTCTTTCTGTAGGGCTTGCTGGTCTACATGACCTGTGGCCTAAAAATAATCTAATTCGGAAGGGGTCCGATATCACCCTCGGTGCAGCTATCTGTTTAGCATTTGGAACGATGGTTGGATTTTGGCTCGCATTTGCTAGGGTTTACTTTCCAGTGATTTCAATCGGATGGGTTGTTGCACTTTCAATATCTCATATCATTCCTCAAGCAATTCTACTAATGGAATGGAAACGCTCGGAGAAAGACCCATTGTGGTGGCATGGACTCATCGGCGGATGTATTGCTCTGATCTATGTTGTAATCGATTGGTACAGAGTTGTAATTCTAGAAATAAACACCACATACGAATTTCTTTCCTGGGAATCAATGGATTCGTATTGGAAATCTGCTGGATTCGTATTTGGTTCCGTCTTGTTATACATCCTAATGCTGCGTGGACGAAGGCTGATGAACCCTAGTCCAAAGTAGACGGGCATGGTTGAGCGCCCCCGAGGTACACGTGACTTCGGTGTGAATGAAATGGCGGAGCGTTTGACACTTGAACGTGCACTGGATAATGTGGCAAATAGTCACGGATACAATCGAGTACAAACACCAATCTTTGAACGTCTTGATTTGTTCACTGCTAAATCTGGACCTGAAGTTGTCAATCAGTTGTATGCATTCAAGGATCGATCTGATCGAGATCTCACACTTCGTCCTGAATTAACCGCTCCCGTTATGCGAATGGTTGCCGATTCAATGCGTGCAGATGCCAAACCATATCGGCTATCTTACTTCGGGCAATGCTTCCGATATGAGGAATCAAAAAAGGGGCGATATCGGGAATTCTATCAATACGGTATCGAGCACATTGGAGCGTCGGGACCGCTGGTTGAAGCAGAAGTCATAGCACTCGCCATCCGAATGATGCAAGCCACTGGATTGCAAGATTGGTCTGTCCGAATCGGACATGTTGGCATCCTTCGAAATGTACTGGAGCAAGCCGGCATGGATGATTCTGGCGATTCGAAGGACTTTGTTGGTGATGCTATGCGCCTTCTAGACAAAGGAGATAATTCTGGATTCTGGGGGATGTTTGATGACAATATAGCAATGGATATCGGTGATGAATGGATGGATTTGCTTCAGAAATTTGTTTCAGCTTCAGGAAAAACCGAGCGAGAAGGTGACCCCATTGAAACTGCACGAGATATGTTTCAAGGTGATGCTGAACGGCTCAAAATTTGTAGAGGTCAATTAGATGATTTTGAGGCGACTATTGGTGCCGTCGCAGCCCTAGCCCCCACTCCTCCAAAACTCGAAATTGACTTCACTATTTCTCGTGGTTTAGATTACTACACAGGGATGGTGTTTGAATTCCACGTCCCCTCCCTTCGAGGAGAGAGTCAAGTCTTGGGCGGAGGGTCTTACCGGCTCATGCATCTATTCGATCAGCCTGATTTAGACCCATGTTGTGGATTCGGATTGGGTTTCGATAGAGTGTTGTTAGCAATGGAAAATGAAGGAGTTCGTCTTCAAAATCAAGAACGTGGTCAAATCGCCGTCATTCCTCTCGGGGATGTCCATACACAAGTTCTGCCAATTGTGGGGGGCCTGCGGAACAAGGGACACATCGTCCACCTTGAAGTTCGAGATAGGGGTCTCAAACGAGCAATGCGGTGGGCGAATGGAATTGGTGTTAATCTGGTGATGATTATCGGTGAACGCGATATTGAATCGGGTAAAATCGAAATCAAACGATTGGCGGATGGTCATATAATTCAATCAAAAATTGAATTAGAATCAATAGACGATGTTGTTCGAACCCTACTGAATACTGAGTGAATCTGTATGGATGATGATTGGGCTGAAAGGCAAGAGAATGAAGATATCCAGCGGCACTTGCAAGCACTTTCGGTAGCTGCTGAGAATGATGGAGAACCACTCCGTTGGTTTGAGGATCTCTATGCCAGTGCTCAAGGAGATTCTGCACTGATTCCATGGGCAAGAATGGGTGTTAATCCAATTCTAAAAGATGAGTTAGAACGCGATCCACTGGTACCGGGGCGTGCACTGATGGTGGGCTGTGGCCTTGGGGATGATGCTGTATATCTGGAACAAAGGGGGTGGGAAGTTGTTGCATTTGATTTGTCTGCTTCTTGTGTTGCTTGGTGCAAAGAGCGGTTCTCTTCGTCATCCGTGCATTGGGAAGTTGGGGATGTGACCAAACCCCCTCAAAGATGGATTGAAAATTTCGACCTAGTAGTAGAAATACACATCCTGCAAGCAATACCTATTGAAATCAGGGAAGAGGCCGCAAAGGTACTTCCAACATTACTCAAACCCAAAGGGCGCTTGATTAGTGTCGGCCGTGAAGCCACAAATCGAACCAAGGAAGAAATGTCTCTACCTTGGCCACTCTCTCGAAGATGGCTCATGGAACGGTTCTCTTCGTTAGAGGTAGTAATCTTCCAACCAATTGTGCTTGAGGATTGGCCAGATATCGACCGATATGTCGGCGTCTGGCAGCGGACGTCTCAATGACCACGTTTCATAACACGCCGGAATATGTCTGGAATCTGGGATTTAACCTGAAGTGTTTCTCCATTTGGATGATTAAAACTCAATGATGATGCATGTAGACAAAGGCGCCCAGTTTTTGCACGACCTTGGCCATGCATAGTATCACCAACAACAGGTGCATTACGTGCGGCCATCTGGAGACGTATCTGTGCCCTACGTCCAGTTCGAATATCAAGGCGAACAAGAGAATGTGTCTCTGATGTATCCTCTACCCTCCAATATGTAATCGCCTCCTTAGCATTCGTAGCATTCCGATGTGGAGCAATTCTCACCCGAAGATCCTTAGACTCCTGAATCCAATCTCTAGCAAGGCCCGTCTCCTCTGGTAAATAACCGAGAAGTATTGCATGATATATTCGCTGAATAGAACGATCTGCAAACTGTTCCTGGAGATAGCGCTTAGTCCGTTCATCCTTAGCGAATAGCATACATCCAGAAGTCTCTCTATCAAGACGATGAACGATGAATACCCTACCTCCTTCAATTGCAGCATATTCGAAGGCACGAGCGTGCATTGTATCCTTTTCCTTCCCCTTTGATGTAGTTACAGACAAGAGGCCTGCTGGTTTGTCGGCTACTAGTAACCTATCATCCTCATAGAGAATTTTAGGGAGTTCGAGTGAACTTCGAGATTGACGCTTTGGAGCATCTCCTTGTGCACGAGGGAGAATCGATACTTTTTGCCCGACAATTACAGGAGTTCGTGCCACACGGCAGACCTTTTCGTCAATATGTACACGGCCATCGTCAATCATCCGTCGAAGGCGATTACTTGTTGCGTTATCGTGGACTGATTGGAGAACGCTCAGCAGATCACTGTCCGCCTCCACTTGGACGTCGATACGAGACATTTCACAACCACTGTGCCAATTCAATGGCATTCTTCGCAACACCGACACCCAGAGTTTCCTCAAGCGCACGAGCGAGGAGGGTGAAGTCGGAGTCCCGAGTAGCAATGACTACTGCACCCACGCGTTCAAGGCAATCAGATGCTAGTTTCGAAGCCGTCTTCATGATATCAAGATCCCCTGGTTCAGGGTAGATGCCTTCCTCCGAGATTGTCATCCCGTCCTCACTAAGATTTGTTCTCTTGTCTGCACCTCCTCTGCGTGCTTTGAAAATCGTAACCTGTTCATAGATTGAATGATGGGCCTGCAAGAAATCCTCAACAGCCTTAGTCTGAGCAAGAACACCTTCATGGAATCCCTCTTCTGTTGGTGCGGGCCAATCTCTGAACTCTTCAAGAATACTAAGATGAATCTCTTCAAGCACTTTAGGTGTGATTATCGCATGGTATGCATCGATATTGATGTGGCGACGAACATTGTAAATGAGACTCAATGCTCTTTGTGGATCATATTCCCCAGTGTCTGTATTCATAATTCGTGATCTAAACTCATTGAGAGCGGTTGATGGTACAAATGTTCGGACAAGGTTCGTATTTGCACGATGGCGGAGAATTTGGTGGAACATCAAAGATGAATTAGGATTCATCAAACCATTTCTGTCCACAGTCATCCGCCGAAGAATTTCCGATGCAAGGCCATCGAGAAGGAGGTTCGTATCAATAACGATGAGAGGAGGGAGTGCGAGTGAATTGAAACCACGTCGTTCTTTGACCGCAATTTGACTCTCATATTGCTGATACATTGCATCCATTGACGCCTGCAATGAGGCCTGCTCACGAAGATTGTAATGTGAACTGACATTAATGGCGTGCTCCATCATTCTCAATGCTCTAAGAGGGTCCTCAGAAGCCACTTCGTTAGCAATGTTGTACACTTCAATTGGTCGAGCAAAATCGTCCAATGCATTACGGAAACGAGTCTCAATATGGTATCGACGAGACGATGTCACGCGTTGAATGTGATTCAGTGCTGCACGGACTCTTCCAATGAATGGCTCCTCCGGTAATCGGCGCGAAGATGGATAGGCCATTAGAGACTCAATGATATCCTCCTTCCGACGTTCGCGCTCCCGCCTCTTTGAGCCATCTTCATCTGGAGTATTCGCTTCTGTAGATGGGACGCTTGAATCCGCAAAATCAAGAATCATGTGCTTAGGATGATTTCGAGAACGTTTGCTTCTTGAACCTGATTTCGGCATCTTGTCGAATGCATACGAGACCTTCAGATAGAGTTGGAAGCGGGAGGTGATTGTAGCTGCCAACTCAGTGTGTTCGTCAAGAAGGTCTGCTGCTTCAGACCAGCGCTTTGAAAAAGCGAAATTAATCAACGCTTTTCGATAAAGTAAGGTCGCTCGTTCAAAATCTCCATGTGGGGGATTTTGGAAGCGAGGGGCAGCCTGTTTGTAGAGGCGAGCCGCATCGAGATGTCGGCCCTCACGAACCGAGATTGCTGCATTAGCGACTGGGGTCCATTCAGAACGAGGGCGATGATTTTGGAGCCAGGATACTAGTGCTGAAGAAGGAACCTCGTGCTCCATAATTAAGTCAGTTACGAGGGGTAAGAAACGGGCATTGAAACGATTTGAGATAAGGGTATCAAGAATAGTATACGCGCGTTCTTTCCGATCTGAATCTGTCATTTGCACATCATTGTTAACGCGATTCATCCTAAGTAAATCGACGATTGCAAGGAAAAGAGTGCGTTCAAGTTCTGGAAGATTTGATTCATCGATTGCCGATTCTAACGTATCTACACGTTGTTCTCGAACTAGGCCATCTCCCTCATCCATCAAAGCACGTCTCGCTTCTCGAAGAACTTCTGAGCCGCTCTCTGGGAGGCGTCCTTGAATCTCCTCGAGGTTAGCGCTTGCACCATCTAAGAGACGAATTAATGCCGCTTCATTGATTGAGAGATAAGAGGGAGGTTCAGTGGATTCAACGATGTCGTGCGCCATTATTGCCTGCTCCTGGATCCAAGAAATATTTTCTGGCGCTAGGTTAGCAGGAGCAAGTGAAGAAGCAAGTAAGATTGGATAGGGGTTTTCAGACCCTTGAAGTTCATTCTTGCAAATAACCAGGGCTAAAGATTCGATGTCGTTGCCTTTCACGAGAATCTCAATTACTTGTTCAAGTGTTGAAGATGATAGTTGAAAACCAGAAAGATGTGTTGCGCAACATACTCTAATCTGTGTTGGAATCTCATCCTCTGCGATGATGCCTTCCCAAGTATTAGTGTCATAATTGATTGCTAGTTCACACAGGCGCTCAGCAAGCGCTTCATGGCCCTTTGCCATGCGAGATGCGGCCAGGAAAGATGCGGAATCTTCGATCTTGGCATCCATAATGAGTTTCGTAGCCTCTTCGATATCCCCTTTCGCAGCAAGAGCGCGAATGAACATCCACTGAAGGGAATCAGGGATTGACAAATTGTTTTTCTCAAGATGAAAAATACCAGATTCAATTGTCGACAAATCGAGATCTTGCTCGATTGGATTTGTCCATGCTGCAGTTAACATTGCTGAAGATAAGGCATCATTCCCTGTTGCACATGCACAACTCTTCCAAGCATCGAAGTCGCCGGATTGTAGTCGTGCAAGGTGGTATAGATCATTGGAAATGGATTGGATTTCCTTCCCCTTGAAGTCCGATTCTTCGATTCGTTCCACAGCTAAATGTGGTTGATTCGATGCAATGTGGAGGAGGGCATCGATGAGAATGAGGGGGGGGTTTGAAGTTGTGCTCAGAATTTTGGGGGCGTCCTTACGGATTTGTGTAGGTCGAATCCGACCTTGGAGGCCTTTTGCGAGGCGTTGTAAATCAAGAACAGATTTGGAATCCAGTTCAGAGTGCTCTACATTCTCTAACCATTTACCGAAGGCTTCGAAATTTGATGGATCTCTCCTCAACCCTCCAATCCAATCCAAGGATTCTTTCGTTTCTTCAGTTGAAGGAGTTGTACTTGGGAAAGCCCCAAGCATCGCAATTAGAGGGCATTCTCTTGCTGCCTGCGCCCACACGGGGTGGACTCCGGAATTGCACGTAGAGCGCAACTCATCAATGAGAGAATTATCTTCCACCTTCCATGATTTGGGATCTCGTCCCTTGTGAATCAATAAAACTGCAAGGCGGTATGCTGGACTCTCTTGTGAGATTCGAATTGTATCTACAGGCTCAAGAAATGCTTCAATTCCACTTGCACCACGTGCGCCTCTTCGACGGACTCCTCGACGACGAGTCGCCTTCACCTGAACCTCCTGATCTGGATTGCGTGGTTCCTCTTTCTGGACTATAGCCATCGCCACAGGCTTCCATGCTCTATCAAGCAGAGTGAAAGAGGGGTGATTCACGAGTTGGCGGCTCCGAGAGTTCGGATCGTCGCCTGCACGACGGCCGGCTTCGATGCAATCTCGCAGGTAGGTTTCCAGACTCAACACTTCCCGACGACCGAGTGCCCACGGCCGGGATACATCAACGATTCGCTATGTTTGTTGATTTTGGACCCTCAGGATGATGTTCTGAACCCGCGTCCCCCGCCATATGGAAGCGGTGGATTTCGTGATTCTCTTGCTCCACCCCCTCATCGCAACAGTATTCGGAATGTGGCTGTACCGTCATTGGAGTACAATCAAGGCGATTCGACTCAAACGTGGCGGAGCATGGTCTCGAATTCGTAACCGAAATCGGGATGATGTTATTGCAGAACATGAACGACAGGGAAGGTGGGCGCTTCCAACAATTCTCGGCGTTATTCTGTTTGCAATCCTTGCCAATCTCCATCGATATGTCAATCTAGATGCAGAATTTGATGAATTGTTCAGCCTTCATGGTTGGTTGGGCATAACTCTTGCATTCTTGACATTCTACATGACCCGTACAGGAAAACGAATGGTTACTCAAAGAGAAGAAAAATCTTCAATCGCTAAAATGAAGGGAATTCATCGACGTGCAGGAGATCTGATGCTTGCGCTTCTGGTTGCAGTGATGTTTCTCGGATTCCTGCGGGCAATCCAGATTATCCAACCCTAACCGGTGTTTCTAACACACTCATTCGACCATTTTGCTATCCAGGCCGCAATGTTTCGATTCACGTCTTCCGTCTCAACGTCGCGGTCCTCCTTTAATCCATGATCACCAAGAGGTTGAATGCGACAGCCGCACGCATCCCTGTGGCCTCCTCCATGTGGATCGAATGCGGTAGCAAGACGAGTCAAATCAACCAAGCCTCCATTTGAATGTAGGAAAGAATTCGTGTAAAATGATGCACTAAGTGGATGTGTGGGCCCATTCAAGGAACCTTTCACATCTCCATGAATCACGATGCATGCATCGCATTCATCGCCCGCTTCTGCAGTAATTCGATACCCGTTTGTTCGAATACCTGTTCCATCGAATCGAACAATGGCTATTCGATTCACTATAGTGAGTGAATCATGAATGATTTTCGTTATCTTTGATGCCTCCATTTCCCTTCGATGAATGGACTCGGCAACTAAAGGATCTGCCAAAATGCGTTCAATCCCCCAGCCCTCTGCTATACCCCGTACAATCCTCTGTGCAGCCTCTGGTCGTTCAGATGCCTCGATGCTTCTACTAAGAACAACCATTGGGTGATTTGAAAGAAAATCTTCACGAGAAACCATACCACCATCAAGAACATCTACCCAATCAATCATCTCTTGAAGATCTGATACATCTTGTGACTCGCCAACTATCTCAAAGGCAATTCGGGCTGCTGAAGGAGTTGCTTTCCAGAAATTAAGAACGCCTTCAACATCAGCTCGATTGGTTTCATGGTGGTCAATTACGGCTCCACATGCAGGATGGCTTGGTAAATCACAGATGATGGTCTGAGAATCGATTTGGTCATCAAACACTCCTGCTCGAATCCCCCCTGGGTGCCCAAATCCCACAATAAGGTTGGGAAATGCACGCAACAAGATGCCTGCCGTCGTAATTCCGTCGAGATCTCCATCCGTCAGAACTCGATGTGGCTCAATACTCTGTAACATCGAAATTCGATCTGTCATGAGGTTGCCCTTTGGTGTGAGTCTCAAGTCCCTTTCGGCCGAAGGGTGAAGGGGGGGCAGCGTTCATGACGCTTCATGGAGACTTCCTGTGGGCTCGTTCTTGCTAATGGAGATCTTGTGCTTCTACTTCGTTATCCTCAGGGCCATTGGGGATTCCCGAAGGGGCACGTCGAAGATACCGATGCTAGTCCGCACGATACTGCATTGAGAGAACTAAGGGAAGAAACTGGAATCGATGATGCGAAGGTGATTGGGAGTTGGTCACAAACTACACAATACACCTATTCTCGACGAGGTGTTGAGCGAGAAAAACAGGTACATTGGTTCCCTGCGAAAACCAAAACCTTCGATGTGGTACTATCTCATGAACACACGGATCACATGTGGGTAGAAATTGACGAAGCAGATGATTGGATTACATTCCCAGCAGAAAAAGAAGTATTGAGAGGTGCACGTCAGATTCTAGGACTCTGAATCTCTTGTACCCAAGGGCACCCAAAGAACCTCTTCCTCGGCAAGAGCTTGGTTAACGTGGCGTGCAGCAACAAACATCCAATCAGAAAGGCGATTGAGATAAGCAAGAACAACGGGGCGAACTGCACCTTCACCTTCAGCCTCAAGAAGATTGACTGCGCACCTCTCTGAACGACGAGTTACAGTACGAACAACATGAAGCGCCACTACAACCGGTGAGCCGGAAGGTAGAATGAATGAATTGAGAGGCTCCTGTTGATCTGTCCAATGGTCCATCTCTTGTACAAGGCGATCGGCATGTTTCATCTGGACTAGGGACATCTGCTCAGGCAAAGCACTAGGAGTACCTGCAGATTCTCCTCCAATATCGAATAGTTCCTGCTGAATCATTGAAAGCATTGGATCCAACTCCTCTTCGATACGGAGCGCAGGTACGCGAACCCCCCCATCAGAATGTTGCTTAGGCAATCGAGAAAGTTCCATCCGAATCCAACCAATTAGAGAATTTAGTTCGTCGATTGTCCCATACATTTCCACACGTGGATTGGACTTTAGCACTCTTTCGCCTGTCAGAAGGCTGGTCTCCCCTCCATCTCCATCGCCGGTGTGGACCCTTGTGATTCGTACCATCTCTATTCCCGGACATTATGCAGGCTCGACGGCTCTTGAATGCGCACGTCTAGATTCGGAGTTGCGGAGTTTCGAATAGAAGCGCCGTGCAGCGATTGAAAATAGAAGTAACCAAAGAATGACTTCTATGCCAGCAATCCACCACGCGTAAGGCCCAAACGCATCAAACAGAATTTGAGCATCCAAAGGTACCCCATACAGGCCCATCCACGTAGCTTGAAGAATCAGGTTGGCCCCAAACCAAGTGCTCAATATCCAGAAAAGAATCGAACCATGACTCCAAGAATCACGCGAAATATCCCAATTCACAATACAATAGGCGTTCTGAAGGGTTATCAATGCCTGTCTTTGATGTATCATCCAGAGTTTATTCCTCAGATTGATTTTCGGGACCCTGAGACATAGAAACAAGGCTTGAATCGATAATTTCAATCCAGGAAGTATCGACCACCTCCCAGCCACCTAAGCGACGGAGGCGATCCTCATGCATCTCAGATTCAGATAAATCACCAATTTTGCTATGAATTCTGGCCAAAGCAGCATGCGCCATCACATTCAGAACTGGATCTTGCATATCCCAAGAACGCTCGAAATGTGCGATTGCTCCTCGAGGACCATGGATTAATCCACGTTGAGTTTGACGAAGCCCGGATTGAGACCATGTTACGCCTTGAACGCCAACTACTAAGCCACGGAAGAGCAAATAAATCTCGAGCAAGATAAACAAAGAGGCGATTGCAAAGTTACCTATTTGCTCTGCTGTACTCTGCTCTATCCAATCTATGGTAACAAAACCAAAGATCCCTACCACGAGAAGAAGGCCACTAAACGGAGCAACGATGACATCACGCTGAGTACGGGCCATGTGTCGGCCACCAATAATCGTAAACAGACCACCGAAAAAGATAGCAAGGGCGGGGGGGGCGATAGGAGATGTTGCTCGATCCGCACCCATAGCAATGTAGAGAACAAGGCCAACAAAAAGGAAAATTCCTCCAGCAGTGAACCCATGTTCAGGGAATGGTTGATGGCGAGCATAGACAAAGAGAGCAAAGGCGACTCCAACGAAGAGGAGAACCCACAGAAGCATGAACTGAGGAGGGGGCGGTAGGACTTCAATCCGTGGTTGGAACCCCTTCGTCTCCACGCCATCCTGGTTTCCAGAACTCAATATCGTCAAGCCATCGTAACCATTCTTCTGGATCGGAACGAATTAGGCGAAATGCTCGTCGGTCAAGGCCTTCAAGGAGTTCATCACTAATCTCATCACGTGTATGAGCTTCCGTCCACTCGACCTGTAACTCTCTGACCTTCGCCTTACCTGCTGCAGGGTTCTGATATTCTCGCTCACAGGCTTCTTGGAGATCGATGAGCCACATTCGTGAGCCTCGCATGTGGGGATTGTCATCACCAGAATCTGCCCGTCGTCGGTTGAAGGGCCACCATCCCATGATGATCGAGAGTAGGCGGGGGTCTTTCAAGCATCGACTAAAGGAACGTTGAGGCAGCCATTGAAGATAGTAAATATCCTATGCCCGCCAACACCAATCATGGCGCGCATCGTGGTCCACATCCACGGGAAAGCAAGGGACCGAGCCTATTCGCATCTCATCGACATGTATGCCGAACGACTTGAGTCAAAGGGGGTACGCCTCATTCGCCACCCATCACGTATGGATCATGATGATTATCGGAAGCGTCTACTGAAGGCTTCGAAAAACGGTGTATTGATTCTCCTTGACGAAAATGCTCCATCAATCTCAACGAAGGAGATTGTTCAACGATGGAATCAATGGAGAAGTGGGAGTGATACTATTCATCTTGCGATTGGACCAGTTGATGGATGGAAGGATGGATTCACTGATGAACATGATACTCTCGGTCTTGGGCCCTTGACGATGACCTATGAGATGGCTGCAGTTGTACTTCTGGAACAACTCTACCGTGCCTCTGAAATTGAGCGTGGCAGTAGTTACCATCGCGATTGATGAATCAATATCAATGACTGTGATATTCTTTGGTTCGTGAATGCTTCAATGATGAGACTTCAATAACCCTCGACAAACGAGACTCTTCGTTCTGTGAGTGGCCCTACGGCATTCGGCCGTGGGAGGACTGCAGCAGGGGGCATCTCATTGGCAAAGCGCACGACTAGCACAATGAAGCAAGCGAGTATTAGTGAGTTCTTTGAGAAGAACAAGCATTTCCTAGGTTATGATACCCTACAACGATCCATCATCACGGCAGTCAAAGAAGCGGTAGACAACTCGCTTGATGCATGTGAAGAACATCGAATCCTTCCAGACATTGCAATCGAGCTACGAAAGGTTCCGAAGAAAAATGATCGAATCATCATGGTCTCCCAAGACAATGGGCCAGGGATTCCGTCAAAATCTATCGAGAAAGTATTCGGAAGTCTCCTCTTTGGTTCAAGGTTTCACACTATTCGACAGACTCGGGGCCAACAAGGAATCGGCATAACTGGTGTAGTGATGTATAGCCAGTTAACTACAGGCAAGACAACACGAGTCACATCGAAAATTACCAAAGAAGCCACTGCACTCCAAATGGACATTGGGCTGGACACAAAGAAGAATGCTGCTCTTGTCTCGAATAGGACGAGGACCCATGACTTCCTCGATTACAATGGCATGCCTGTTGAACATGGACTGAAGGTGGAAGCCCCTATGAAAGCAAAATTCCAACGAGGGCGGAAGAGTGTTGGCCAGTATTTGCGTATGACGTCAATTGTTAACCCACATGCAACAATTCGATATCGGGCAATTGATGATAATGGGGAAATCATCGAAGAATTTGTTGCTGAACGGGTTACTGACCGGCTTCCTCGTCCGGTTCGAAGTATCAAACCCCACCCACATGGTCTTGAAATCGGTGCGTTGAATCGACTTCTACGCGATTCAACCGAACGACGCATGAGTCTCTTCCTAAGACACACCTTCTCTGGAGTGCCGATGCGGGCAATGAAGGAGACTTTGTCGCATGCAGAGGTTGACCCTGCAACCACTCCAAACGAGGTATCACCAGAAGAGGCTCAAAGAATTCTGAACGCATTCAACACAGTTCGACTAATGGCTCCACCAACCGATTGCCTCTCCCCGATAGAGGATCTTCTAATCAAGAAGGGGTTGTCAAAATCTGTTGATTCGGCTTTTGTAGCAACTGTAACTCGTCCTCCGAATGTATCTCTTGGGAATCCTTTCCAAGTCGAAGTCGGCCTAATTTTCGGGCGGGAGGATATTCCTGCTGATGGTGCAGTTGATGTATTGCGATTCGCAAATCGTGTTCCATTGATGTATCAACAAGGAGGATGTTTACTCACAAAGGCGATTGAATCTGTATCTTGGAAAGGGTATGGATTAGAACAACCAGGAGGAAAGGGTGTGCCTAAAGGTGCAGCAACAATACTTGTCCATCTCGCAAGTACAAATGTCCAATTCACTTCGGAGGCAAAGGAAGCTGTTGCAGACAATGAAGAGGTGCACAATGAAATTCGACTCGCTCTCCAAGAGGTAGGGCGGCATCTGAAGAACCATCGGAAAAAGAGTGCTCAAAAGGCCAAGGCTCAGGAGAAATTTGAGCTTGTGAATGAAATATTACCTGCAATATCAACGAAGGCGTCAAGTCTACTTGGTCGAGAGGAACCTGACCTTGCACCAGTCATCACTCGTATCATGAATGCTGTATTTTGCGAAGATGAAGTAACATGGGACAAAGAGGCCAAGGTGCATCGATGTAGAATCAAAATTCACAACTATACCGCTCGACCCCGTGCTTATTCGATCTTAGCTCAATATCCTGAAACCGATACTGCAACTTTTGTCGAGAACGAACTTGGTGGTCGACGCGAAGTAAAGGGAATTTGGTGCTGGAAATTAGATACGATTCCTCCGGGAGAAGCAGGAAATATTGAATTTTCAATTCAAGGTTTAGAACACAATGATTGGAATGCAACTGAAGTGTTCTTCCGAGGTTCTGGAGATATCATCGGAGCATCAAAAATTGATGAGGGAATTCTTGAACAAATACGTACTGAAGAAGAGATTGCTACAAAGAAGGCGCTTGAAGAGAGCAATATGGCCCTTGATGATGCAATGGGTCACGATGCTGATAATTCAGGTGACCTCGATGCCGAAGAGCTCCAGAAGGCAATGATGGGGCCAATAGGTGAACGCTTAGAGCATTCAGATGCCGAAGAGGCGATTGCACAACATGATATCGACGACAGTGGAACACTAGATCGTGAGGAATTGTTAGATGCAACTCAATCTGATACTTCGAGACAGAGTGGGCTCGGAGAATGGGGGGATGAATGATGTCTGAAGCAAAGTCCAGAGAGGAAGTTATTGAGAGTCTGAATCAAGTTGCTGCCGAAATGCATGATAAGATGCTGAAAGGCCAACCTCCCACCATGACCTTGCCAGTTCGTTCAAAGACGAATATAGAATTTAACAAGAAATTGGGCGTTTACAAATACGGAAAAAAACAGACTATTCGTGATGCGACGAGTCTCGGTTCCGCCCGACAGCTGCTACGTGCGCTACACGTAATCGATTTCATAGAGGAAATGATTGACACTGCAAAATCATCTACACTAAGGGAGATGTACTACATCTCAGAAGGATGGGGTTTGGGTAAATTCGGAACTCAAAATGAAAGTAACAATATCGCTGAAGATCTTGAAATCGTCACACGTTGTATGCGAGAAGACTTCAAACTCAGGCCAGAAGAAGATGGAGCAAGGATGATTGGTAACGTAACTATCGAAGAACGCAATCGTCGTGGAGATTGGATGCGAATCAATTGCAGGGACGATGTAGGCGATTCCGGATATGGGCTGCCTTACAATGTCGAACCTGAGAAAATTCGGCTCATTGATCAAGATATCGATTTCATTATGGCTATCGAGACCGGTGGTATGTTCGATCGATTAGTTGAGAATGGATTCGATGAGTCCGCTCGTTGTGCATTAATCCACCTAAAGGGGCAGCCTGCTAGATCAACTCGTAGAATGATCAAACGTATGTCTGAAACATGGGGTAAACCTGTAATGGTCTTTGCTGACTGTGATCCTTGGTCATTCAGAATTTTTGCTAGTATTGCTTATGGCGCAATTAAAACCGCGCACATCTCAGAATATCTTGCAACTCCTAGTTCCACTTATCTTGGAATCACTGCCGACGATATCCTAGCATATGACCTCCCTTCAGACAAACTCACACCGAAAGACATTGAAGCATTGAAAGCTGAATTGACTGATCCACGATTTGCAACTTCTGAATGGCAGGATCAAATCAATATGATGCTCGATGAAGGTCAGAAGGCTGAACAGCAGGCACTTGCAAAATACGGTCTTGATTTCGTCACTGACACCTACCTCCCGGAAAAACTGGCAGAATATGGTTTGAGTATCTGAAGTATACCTAATCAAGACGAGAACTCAAGAGAAACCCCTACAGTTGGATAACATGGCGGAGAAGAGTGGACGATCCTGGGCCCGCTTGGTCACAATCGTAGCAGCAGGTCTACTCACAATTTCCTTAATCGCATTTGTAACCTCCATGGATGCTGTAGAAGATATCCTTGATCCAGAAAAACTGAACATCGGTATCGTTGATACTGGTGATTCTCTAGATCTAGAGTTACAATCTGGAAGGACGTATACGCTCCTAAGGATAGTCGAGAATGTTGGAGATGATGCATTAGAAAATGATTTGAAAATCGTTGATTCTGAAGGTAATGAGATGATTCTTGATGCACCTACGTGGATGCATCCGCCAAGAACTGGGGAAAGTGGTAATATCATCTATGACACAATTGCCACATATTCAAATGAAAAAACGGGGACATTTACTTTTGAAAATCTCAATAGCACATCCGATTTGTATGTCGTTGATGATCACGAAGGTGACCTTGCTGCAACTCGAGAACCTGTTCTCTTGATTGCTTCCTTCTCTTGTTGCTTCGGAATGGTGCTGCTTCCAATCGCAGGGATTATACAACTCCTAACCCGGAAAAAGCAGCAGCAAGAAAACTTTGGAAAGCCAATAATGACGATGCCGCAGAACACCATTCCAACCACAGATGAACTCTTCTTGATACGGCAAGGGATGATGAAGCCTGAAGATGCGAAGGGGGTTAAGCAAGTGAAAGAAGTGCCTCCACCTTTCACCAATAGCAAGCGAGTAAATACCATTGTAACAGGCGTAGAAAAATCATCCGAACATAAGATACTCAAAGAAGTTCCAGTAACCGAATCGGATGAGGAAGACTGGAAATCCTGGGATACTGGTTGAGCCATCTACAACATAGCATCGAGTTTTTACTAGTCCTTCCACTACACAACCATAGGTTGGGGAGCGATGATTGGATTCGAAGCCGCGCTCGACATCCTCAGCAACGATACACGGCGAGAGATTCTCAGGCGTCTCGTTCGTGAGCCTCACTACGGTTGGCAACTCGCATCACAACTTGATGTAAGTCAACAAGCTGTAGTCAAACATCTCAATGTGCTCGAGGGTGCTGGGTTCGTTAATTCCGAGAAGGTCGCTTCTGAGAAAGGTGGTCCTCCAAAGCGAATTTACAGCGTAAAACAATCCTTCAGCCTGAGAATGGATCTTGGACCGGATTTATTCAGAACAAAGCATTCACAATTACCACGTGGTGGTCCATTGAACATCTCCAATGTTCACGGACTTCCAGATACTGCAATTCAAATCGCGACACATATTGGTGGTAGGCGGAGGCTTGCTATTTCGGAAGCTGCAGAATGTATTACTCATATTCAAGAAATGCTCGATCGTTTAGACGAGCAAAGGAATGCACTGGTTGCCCTCCATCAACATGTGATGAAACGTGTCTCAAGATCGGTCGAAGGTGAATTCGAAGACTATCAAGAGCGTTCTATCGTCCACACAATGCTCGAAGATCCTCGACGCCCCCTTGACCTCGATGCAATGGCAGTAGCCATGGCTCCAAGGGGATTGAGCATGGAGGGTGTGGAATGGAATTTCGACCAGTTGATGAGTGGCATCATCCCACGAATTGGGATGATGGATAGTGAGACGTTTCTTCCAGTAACTAACAACACACCCTTGCCTTGGTGGCTAGTACAACGCTAACGCTCTTCTAACTCAGTATCCCATTAAGTGGATACGTTGTCATCAAAAGCGTGCATCTTCATCTGCACTTTGGAGAATACTGCTCTGCTCTGCAACGCGATCCAAGGCTTCCTTACGACGTGATATCATCATCAGGCCTGCTACGCCAATCAAGGCGGCTGTGGCACCCATAATGATGGTTGGAACGGACCATTTGCTAACAACAACAAGAGCCACATCCATAATCGGATTCTCAGATTGAAGATCATCTTGAATATCGAGGTAATTGTTGTCATCACTGCTTTCAACAATTGTCTGTTCAGGATCAATGACTACAACCACGTGGTCACTACCTGCAGTCACTGGATAAAGCAGTGTAATTGCTGGAGCCTCGCTACTTGCATCTGGACTAGTTGGCATCAAAGCGCCAATAACTCGTCGATAGACGATGTTCTCCTCACTACATCCTTCTGCCTTGATATCATCAACTTCACCTACGCAAAGAATGATGTTGACGTCAGTAGCGTGGACGTTGCCAATGTTCTGAATCTGAACCGTTACTGGAATCATCTCACCAACCTCCTTGCTCGTGTCTCCAATAGATGGATCACCGACAAATATCAGATCTGGTGCTCGAAGACGGAGATGGAGGATTTGTTCATTGGTGTCGCAACCAATGTCGTTGTCCGGTAAGCCATCTTCATCCGAATCGATGGAGCAGGAGTCTGCCCATTCAGGGGTCTCATCATGATCGCCACCATCAAAGGAGTCGCCAAATTCAGAGAGGGCTTTGATTCCCATCGATTGGTCACCAAGTGCTGCGTCACTACCAACATTGATGATTGCTATAATCTGGATTGTGGTGTAAGCTGGCATCGGTGGGAAGTTCCAGGTTCCAGTGAACTCATCATAGTAGCACTCGTATACTGGTGGGGTTTCTCCACTTGCAATTGTGAGACAGGCTAATTCGATTGGATACTCTGTCTCGAAACCATCTAGGATTGCGAACTCGACTGCCTGAGCTGTTCCATCGCTGGATGCCCAACCAGCCAGAGCGTTCAATCCAGGTGCAGGGTCCCATACTCCATCACCCTTCTTCGTGTGGTTATGGAGAGTTGGAATATCGGGGACGTTTCCATTATTTGTCAGATTGAGGATGAATCGGACTGTTCGGCCTGGCGCCGTAGTTTTGACTGCGCTCTCAACGAATGGATCCAGTGAGAGTTGTATATCATGGAACTCATTGATTGTCACAGTCAATGGAATGATATCTCGAAGACGGGTTCCATCGAATGCCTCTTCGGAGAATATTGAGAGTGTGATTTGGTAATCGCCTGCTGCAACTTCTGCAGGAGCATTCACATGAACCATGACTGTCTGATTGTTGTCACGCACTAATTCACTCATGTCCGATCGGAAGATTTCGACATCCCATGGCTGTGCTAGCCCTTGTGAATCTGCAATCTCAGTCACACGCATATCATAGCGATCTGGTCCATTACCGTCATTTCTGATGTTGATTGGTACTGCCCATGTCTCACCCGGATTCATATCATTCTCTAGAGATTCCGTGTTCGCATCAAGATCGTACACATGCTTCACCATAGTCGAGAGAATTACCTGATCAGAGACCTTTGGTGAGCCTTGTAGATACGCCTTGACCTTCACTGCAGGGCCAAGCCCCGCATCTGCTAGGTAAGGTGCACATACCTCCGCAGTCACCTCATACGGACGTTCTGTCTGATCCCAATACCTTGCAATACCTGGTTCATATCTTGTGTTTTCATCATAATCTGGAGCATTGAGGAAATCGAGGGTTACTGTCCAGTGATCCTGACGCCAAATCTCTGTTGGGATCGAAGTGTTGCGTTCATCGGGCCCACCTGGAAGAGTGAAGATTAGGTATCCTGGTGCGAAGTATTTCGTGACCTTGATTACATACTCTGCACATTCACCAGGGAGCACTTCCTCAGATGTGTCGAAGATTTCGAAGACGATGTTTCCTGTTGAACGAATCGATACGTTAATCCAAAGTTCAAGGATATCGTATGTTCCCTTTTCTACAGATTTGACGGGTTCGCCCATAGACCAGCCCTTAACGAAAATAACCCATGTTCCTGGTTCCTGTGTCGTAGGGATATTCACTTCGAGATTCTTCGTGACTGAAGCTCCCGGCTCAAGTGAAATACTCAACGGGAACTTAACACCCCAGCCGTAAGGTAGGAGCCATTCTTGTTGGCCTTCAAGACTATTCGGATCATAGAATTGGAACGTGTCGTAGACGTTTCCTGTATTAGTGATTGTAATTGAGAAAATTGCTGTCCCGCCTTGTTCCACATCACTCTGTGTATGGCTTGTATCTAACTGAATACCGTGGACAACGTCCATCAGCGTGCTCGTCAAACGATCGCTTCGAATTGCTGGATCTTTGTAGGACACTGCAGAAACAATGATGTTTGCAACCTCGTCCCCATCGGCTTGATAGATAGACGGTGCGATTACGCGCATGTAGACCTCAACACGCTCACCTCCAAGAAGATGGATTGGCGTATCTGGGAAGATAGTGGTGTGATTGCTGGAGAAGTACACTGTTGCAGACCAGTTCAATGGTACGCCTGTAAGGTTCAGAGAAAACGTATCGGCAACGAGTTCGGGTGGACCCGGAGTTGTATTGTTAACGCTGAGATTGTACATCGTATCCTCGCCGGGTTCGATAACGTGGTAGAATGTCTCTCCTTCCTGTAATCCAACCTCGACTTGCCCTGTTAGAACGTGAACATAGCAAAGTGTGTATGTGTTGGAATTCGACTCATCATTGCATTTGTTTGTATCTGACCAAGCAATGTGGGCGCCGCTTCCCAAATCATTTGCAAACGCAGGGGGTTGACTCAGCTCTGGAGCATTGCCTGAATTTGGACCCAACTTATCCGAGTTCCATGTTGTTACTTCAGTTGGCTCCCATGGATCGAGAACTGATGCTGCGATTGAATTCAATGGCCATGCTGGCTTATCATTCGTATGATTGAGTCGGGCATACATGATTGCCTCGCCCTGAGATGAATTACTGTTTTCCAACCACGTAATGTGGATATTATCACGAGCATCGGTCAAGATTGCTGGCATGTAGGACGAAGGAGCGAATGGGTTCCCTTGCTGGATGCCTGCGGGCCCTTCGAAATCTGAAATCCGTGTATCGACGATCTGCTTGATCCCATAGGATGGAAGGCCGCCTTCAACACCATTCCATTCTGCAGCGCCACGAAGGCGAAGGCGTGTGTAGAGGACCTCGTAATTCACATTCTTTTCGAAGCCGTAACCACGGCCGTCCATCCATGCAATGTGAGTGTTACCCTGACTATCGATAGCAATAGCTGGATGGAAGCTGAAGGCGTCATCAAGGGTTACACGGGTGTCGTTCACAACGACGAAGTGGCCGTATCCTTGAGAATCCATTGCTGGACCAACGTCCTCAGTGTATGCATTGCTTGTGGTGGTAGTTGCTGGATCGCCCTTTTGCCACCCTGGAGAGGGGTTGTCTAGAAGCGCGTGTGGGGCAAGAACCGTCATGAAAATTTCACGAGAGTTGTTTGTTGCAAGATACACCATTGCTTCGACTAAGAGTTGCATCTGTTGACCGCCGCCTCCAGATGCTGGGAAATTGTATACTTCTCCACCTGCATCTGTATTTCGAACCGTCGAACCTGGGCAAATTCGTTGGTTAGTGTTCACCACACCATTCGGGCAATTCGCAAGATCTGACATGTGAGACTGAATCTGTGTTCCACCGCCCCAAGTGCTACCTGCCATAGGAACAGGCACAACTCCAGCTCGGACACACGCGTCGTGAGCCTCGTTGATACTTTGGGTATCATCGGATTGTTGGGCTGGGTCGCCGTTCCGCGGGCCCTCATCAGAAATTGGGATGACAATCTTGGTTGCATTAGGATTCCACTTATGGTCCGAAGCAGTAGGGGGGTTTCCAGGTACGTTACCACCTGCATCCTTCCATGAAAGGCAGGCCCAAGTTGACGAAGGGCCCCAATCCTCACCGGAAGATCCTGTTACTGAAGCTCCATTGAAAATGAAGTTCTGGAGTTTGCGAATACCGCCGGATTCGTCACCAGGGTATTGACCAAGGTGAGTTGCGCGAGGGCCTTGCGAGCCGCTCCCGCCAGTCTGGTATGCTGTCGAACAAGTGTTGCCCTGGCCTGCTGATGGGATGCCGTATCCGAGAATTGCGTAAATAGTCTCATAGACGGTAATGTTTGCATCTTCTAACATTGGCTTGATGCCACGGAAGTATCCGCCGCTGCTGAAACTACCTCCATAAAACACAGTGCAGACATCTGCCCACTCTGAATACATGGAACCTGAAGTATCGATTGGAACTACCATTTCCACCTTACCGCCACGAGTATCGTCCCAGACAACCTGCACGTAATCATCGGCGTCCACAGCAATATCAGGATGGCCTTTGTGGCCGATGACTGGTGTAAGCATAGAGTCGTCAATAGCAGTAATGCCTACTGAACCATCGAATTCAATCATTGAGTAGTAAATTTGAGGCTGGAAGTAGAACTTCTCTAGAGGGTCGAAGGAATCCTCCCAAACGATGTGAGCATTGTCTTGTGAATCGACAGCGATGGCTGGCCAATCACGATTCTGTTGGCGTTGGCTTACAATCATGTCATTGACAACAGAGATTACCGTATCATCCGCTTGACTTCCGTCACGTGGGTGAAGGTTCGGATCGAGAACGGTGTACTTGATTGCGTGTTGACTAGACTTATCTGTCCAAGTAACATGAACTCTGTCCATTGAATCGACTGCAATGTCTGGATGCCAAGCACGGTGCGTTCCAGGATTCGAAATCTGTGTCACATCGATTACGGGGTCTGCCTGTCCATCACCATCAACATCTGCTCGAGGGTCAAGCATAGTGTAGTAGAGATGTTGTGTATTTCGGCTCCAAACAAAGTGTATGTTTCCTTCACTGTCTGCCGCCATAGATACCATTCGTTCGTTCATCGGACCACCGTCGACGACGCGGACTGCTTCAGTAATTACGACCTCTGCGGCTTCGACTTCTTCGGATGGGAGAATCAGAGTCGTGCTAAGGACCATGAGAATTGTCAGGAGGATACTGTTTGTTTTTGCTCTGTAAGTCATCTTGGCACACCTACCGTTGAACACTTGGATACCGTGTCCACCACTACTTAAGCGAAACCACTTCGGGTCACGATATACTATGCCCATTCATCAACATCGAACGAAGAGCCAAAACTCAATCCGTCCTGAAACTCAACCTCTGGCGGTGTTGGGCCGCCTGAGGCCTGATTTGATTTAGTCCAATCATCCACAGGCCCTGGGTTTCCTGAGCCTTGACCATATGCAAAACGGATTTCGTGGATAACGCCTAATTTGCTAAGCCAAATCCTTCGAAGAGTGTCAAGAAAACGATGTTGATTGAGTCCATCAAACCAGATTGGGCGAGATATGTTGAACGCTTGGAGAGGGCCGGATTGAGGTGTTTCATTCTTGCCAACATGAATTGTCCAGTCAAACTGTCCCTTGATTAAGGATAGGCGTGTACTATGCAACCATTCCTCCCAACCAACTGGATCCGCTTCTGCATGAGATGTCATCTCATCTTGCTGAGCTGCATCTACTCGAGTTACTGAACCAATGATTACGAGGTTTCTTCCCTTTGGAATTACTATGTTGAACAAGTGACCATTTCTAGATGGCGGGTAACGAACATGGAGGTGTTTTTGTGCACGTGCATCAGATAGGCTCTTGCTTTGGAGGCCTTCCTCTGTAAGCCAGTGTTCGATGAGGTTGATGGCTTCCTTTGCATCCATGACCTCGCCTTCCCCTTGACCTATTTCAGGAATGCGAGTATTGTATTCACATCATCCTTTACTCTACTTCCCTCAATACTTCGTCTAAATCGTGATTGGGAGAGAGAGGTAAAGAAGTCAAAGAAGGAGTCGTATCCTCTAAGGAAAATTAAGTTCGCAATGTGAAAAAGGGGCATGAAAACGATGCTGCAAATCATTGATGCTGCAACGATTTGCCATGTGATGAGGTCTGTATAAGCCATCAAAAAAGATGCGGCCGCTGCGAATCCAAGGTATGGCCAAATCAGAACAGGAGAGAAGGTAACTGCCAAAATATGGAAGGTGCTCCGTGCATCCAATCCTTCATCAGAATTATTGCCAATATACCATGCAAGTAATGCCTGGGGTAAAGTGAATACTGCCAGAGGCGCACTCAAAAGCATGAGAGAAAGCCCCCAGATTAAACCAAGCCAAGTCATTGGAGAAGGTGGGCGTACCCCTTCAGAACTGATAGATCGTGGATCGAGGGAGAACGATTTCAGACTGCTCTGAATCCGAGATGCGGGTTCCATGATTTTAGAATCAATCTCGCCTGAACGAATACGATCGCGAACGGAACGGATACCGTGTACTTCGCTTGACCAACTAACATGCGGGCTCTTTTCGGCATCCGCTTCTATGTGGGAAATCACCGACCAAGAATGGAATTCGTCCCAGTCATCTGCATCTGGAGTTAAGATATCGAGAGATTCCTTGATTCTATTTCGTAAGGTATTGACTGAATCAAAATCGGGTTCTTTCCATTTACCATCAAGAAGAGAATCTACGGCTTCATCATCTACGATATCATCGATTGGGATCTCTTGACCAAACTCAACATAACAATCTGTCCTAAACTTCCATGCCTCTCGAAAGTGGAGGCCTACTGGACGAATAGAGGGGAGGGGGCGGTTTCTTGCCTGTGCGGCGGCAGCTGCATTGAGAGCGATACGCATCGGACCGGATCTCAATGGCATCATCCTCGGTTCGATTTGGCTTGTTCCTTCCGGCATAATCACGCAACCATGCCCTCCAGATATTGTATGGGCCACTGTCAACAAACTACGATGGTTAATCTCACGAGCGAATGTTGCATCTGTTGTTCCTTCATCGATTTCGCGTTGCCTCAAAACAGGTTGAGATCCAATTGACCGAGCCCAACGACCGATAATTGGACGGGTCATCAAATCGTGGCGTCCAACCATGATGAATCGCTTTTCACATGACTGAACGATAGCCATGGGATCGACCAAACCAGCTGTATGCCAGGCGAGCGCGACCAGTCCACGATCTGGATCAATTGTGTCTGCACCACTAATCTCTCTATTTCGAAATTGGGTGAACCACGAAAGGCGGAGCATGCCTCGGAGGGCTTTCCAAGCCCACGGAATCCCCGGATGAATTCCATCATGCCTCCATCGAACTCTATCGAGGCCCCGCCGATTTAGGCGTCGAGATGAGGCTGAAGTGGCGACTTCTGGGTCATAAGCGGCTGAAGACCGTTCAATATCCAAACCACTTGGTGTAGACATAATTCAACCTCAATATTCCAAAGACTCTGCCATCTTTCGTAATTCTTCGAAGTCAGGTGTGCCACCAGGTGCTGGAGCATGTGGCCAACAGGAAAGAAGAGTTAGCCCCCCATCATCCAAAGTCCGAGGGATTACATGGATATGCACATGGGGAACTTCTTGTCCTGCAGTCGATCCGTCATGAATACCGACGAGGAAATCATCCGTTTCAAATCGCTTTGAGAGGATGTGTTGGGCTTCAATTACACCATCCAAAAGATGCCTTCTTGATTCCGC
>CESM01002012.1_pt1 | contig 34697 bp, 32 predicted proteins | sample 361421 | NCBI WGS metagenome assembly CESM01 (sample SAMEA2622219, study PRJEB7988) | marine metagenome | isolation source: saline water (ENVO:00002010), including | reverse complement strand
ATTGAGAAAGCAACGTCTCTTGGTTTAGATGTCAGATTATTAGGTAGTGTGTATCTAATTGGAGACCTTCTAATGCATATTCAAAAGTCTGAAAATGTTGATTTATGGGGAGAATTAATGATCCACCAAGACAGTCTCCCATAGGTTGAGAGTCAAAAGGGATGGCCGTTCTGCGATACATGAACATGTCTTCCGAAGCCAATGATAAGGTTGAGGTAAAAGTCGTAGTCGAGTCGAAAGATACGAGTTCGAAGGTTATTCTTATTCTCCTAATCCTAGTTCTTTCTGGTCTAATGATTGCTGTTATGGTTAATGGAGGTCCTGAATCACTTCTGGCTAAAAGTTCGGACAGCAGTGTTGCAAATTGTGGAGACGGAATAGACAATGATAAGGGCGGTCAGTCAGACAGAGATGATCCTGATTGTTATGCAAATCCAGAAATTTGGGAGGGGTATGATCCGAATCGCACAGAGGCAAACCGAGATAACGACCCACCCGGTGGTAGACCCTGAGGTGCGTGTATGAGTTCTAAGTGGGATACAAGATTTCTTGATTTAGCATTGCATATTTCTGGCTGGTCGAAGGACCCTTCAACACAGGTAGGGTGTGTTGTAGTAGGTCCAGATAGAGAAATAAGATCTACAGGATTCAATGGTTTTCCAAGAGGAATAAATGATACAATAGAGAGGCTTGAGGATCGTTCGCAGAAGTATCCAATGATATGCCATGCTGAGGAAAATGCAATTATGCATGCTGCTCGTATTGGTATTTCGTTAAAGGATTGTACAGCATATGTAACGTGGCCTCCTTGCTCTCGTTGTGCACGTTCTTTGATTCAGGCAGGCGTTTCTGAAATCGTCTACCCTGATGATTCGGAGATTCCAGAAAGATGGCACGATGATTTTGCAATTGCCACTAGAATGTTTAATGAAGCCGGAATTTCTTATCGTTCAGCCTAATCATTAAGCACGTTGTAAAGTTCTTTAAGATCATAATTTAATTGATCTATACTGCCATCATTTATGAGAACTAAATCGGCCAAAGCAGCTGTTGCATCAAGAGCTTGTCCAGCATCATCTTTTGCTTTGATTTCAGATCTTTCTTGAGCAAAGAATGTTTCACGATCTATAGAATCCCCTACTCTCGCTCTCAGTTTTGCCCTTTCCCATCTAGCTTCCATACTAGCCTTTATTTCAATTAATACAAAATCTTCGCGAGATCTCAAGGCTTCAACTTCTCCAGGTGTACGAATAGAGTCTATTACTGCATCTTTTCCATTAAGCCGTTCAAGCAACATGGACGCCAAGATTCCTGCTCCACCTTGTCTTCGAAGTTCACGTCCTCCTTCTATCAGTGCCTCTCTTGACTCATCTATTCCTTCTTTTCTTAGATATTCACGAATCGAGTCTGAACACGATTCTGTAACAAGTCCTTTCTCTGCAAACCAAGAAACTACTGTTGATTTTCCCGAGGCGTTCCTACCAGTCAGTCCAATCAACATGGTGCCTTCTGCCAGTAGGCCCTCCATATTGGTTACCTAAGACCAATATCTTCTAGTTCTAGCATATTGCAGTTCAGCATTGTGAATTGAACGAAGAAGTGCAACACGGTTACCTCTTGTATGCCCCCTCAATAACTTTGTAGCAGTACCTTCAGCTACTCCTCTAGCCATCATTGCTAAAACCGCATCATGTCCATGAGTTCGAATTAACTCTGCATTTTTCTTCATTCGGGCACGATCCTTTGGATCCTTGCTCTGTATCCATTCTAAAAGCATAGATTCCATTCTTTCAGGAGCACAAGCGCGCATTGTCCCATTACAAGAAGGACAAGGTTCTATCCGATCTTCCATTCTCCCAACTCTAATTCTTGATTTATCTCCACAATTAAGACAGATTAGGACAGCTCTCTCAGCTAGAAGTCGAGTTTCTAGTCGTTCACGTAATTGTTTGTCAGACCAAGATGGTAGTAGCAAGTCACGTTCACTCTTAGGTGCCAGACCAAGTGGACCGCTTGCACTGTGATGAATATGGACCGAACCATCTCTGATTTCCTTAATCAGATTCATAGTCCCCTCTATATCCATTCTTTCATTGAATAATTTTGATAGGGCCTCTTCTACAACTGGAGTTCCTCTGTATCTTTTAATTAAACCCGAAATATTCACTTTTCTAGGATCAGTTCCTTTCTGTAAAACTCCCATTTTTCTTGCTACCTGAACAAGTCTCCATCGCAGAGCTCTTCCATTTGGTATTGTCATACGTAGTATAGATTCAAGTGCCTCAGGAGATGTTTCATTTAACCATCCAATGATATGTTCAACATTTGTTCCTGGGATTTGGAAGGCAATGCGATAAGGGTCAACAAGAGTAGTCCCCATTTTTCCTTCTCTCATTGATCCCATTGCTTGGATAAAGTGAGCCAGTGTTTCATTTATGCGGCTCCCACGACAGGTATTGAGTACGATGGTCCGTTCTCTATTTTCTATTGTTAGAGTTGTATCAGTTGGGATGACTTGAGTAGCATCAATATGTTCAACAATTGTTGAGACCAAATCATTTCTTGCCTCCTCAGAGAGAGGATATTGATCTAGAGGAATATCTTCTGGTTCAGATTTGATTTCTCCAAAGGTCGATGCTATACTTCTTCGTAATCTTCCCACTTCAAGAGCTATATCTAGTGAGATGGGTGGTAGTTCTCCTGACCATACCGGGGCCTCACCTGTATCTTTAATAGGAGTAACCAATAATTCATTTTTCTCGGGATCAGCATCAACAATCATCCATGTTCTTCCCGCCATTACAAATCGGCGTGGTCTACCTGAATCATCCTCTCCTGAGTTATTGAGAGAAAGGACAAATGCTTCGTCTACTTTTCCAAGGCTCCTCCTTGTAACTGCGTCACGCACTCTATATGCGGTTTCATCTGGAATCATTGAAATGTGTTCTGTACGATTTCTACCAAGCCGACCAGCAGGAGAAAACCAACCATCCTTGATATCATCTCGAATATGTGGAATCATTGCTCGCACCCATTCTTTTTTCTTTGCCTCATCATGATCCTCTTCCCAAGATGGTCTTTCTAGAGGAACCATAGTTCCTTCTTGATTGGCTTTTTTAGAAGCCATTTCCCATATCTTAGGATGCCATAAGATAGGGTCAGATTCCTCAGGTTTTTCAATAAGTCTGAGCAACCATCTTTCATCAAGAATTTTTACTAAAGCCAGAGTATCTTCCATAGTCCATTCCCGAAATATGGTAGTATTAGTTAGAATCTCTGTAGCTTTATGAAGTGATACAATACTTCTCTCAGCAGCCATTTGTAATAGCTGGTTAGCGGCAACTATTCCTGGATTATTTCTCCATTCGATATATTCCAATTCACCTGCCATAGCCTTTCGTGCAATTACTGCACTCTCAGCAATATCATCAATCTCCCATGCTAGAATATTTCCTCTTCCAGTACCTCCAAGATGATGTTCTGCTCGTCCAACTCGTTGTAATAGACTATCTACAGCACGAGGGCTATTTAGTTGATGAACTCTTTTTATTGACCCTATATCTATACCTAATTCAAGACTGGAAGTACATATTAGACCATGGAATTCCCCTTTTCTTAGAGATTCTTCCATATCACGACGAGTATCAGCAGCCAGACTACCATGATGCACACCTAAATTAAGCTCAGGAACTATTGAGGCGAGTCTCTGTGCAACAGTTTCTGCTGTCGAACGAGAATTAACAAATACAAGTGAGGGGTAGTCCTTCATTAAACAATGAGCAAGATGACGAAATGCTGCAATTGATTTTGGTGATATTGCCCATTCTCCCGCAAGTAATTCATCTTCAGGAATTGGCATTTCTCTATGTACCATAATTTTAGTTTGCCTCGGCGCAGGTCCAAATATAGGACTTGCATTTTTTGACATCCATTGGGCAACTTCTTGTGGATTACCAACAGTAGCAGATAGTCCAATTCTTTGGAATGCTTTATTCTCTGGTTTAAGTGCAGATATTCGTTCTAAACCTACTAGTAACTGTGCCCCTCTTTCAGATGATGCCATATCATGAACTTCATCCAATATAACGGCTCTAACACCAGATAGATGTTCTCTTAGTCGACTACCAAGTAACATTATTTGAGTTGTTTCAGGAGTTGTAACTAGTAGATTTGGTGGATTTTTACTTTGCTTATTCCTCTCTTTTTGAGATGTATCTCCATGACGCAATCCAACTTTTAACTCTAGAGGTTGAAGTAATTTCTCTAATCGCCTATCTATATCTCTATTGAGGGCTCGAAGAGGAGTTATGTACAGTATTGAGAGTCCTTCCCATTGTTCAGTTAGTGCTTTGGATACAATTGGTAATATTGCGGCTTCAGTTTTTCCACTACCAGTAGGAGCAACTAGAATATGATCTGATCCAGAAATGATATCAGAGATTGCTGCTTTCTGAACAGGCGTTAATTCCCAACCTAGTTTACTGACTAGTTCTCTAACACGAGGGTGTAGTGCTGAAAGCGCATCCTCGGTCATTGTTCTATTCGCGGACCCACTATATGATGAATAGATTGGTCATGGACGAGGAGGTATTTCATCAGTCCAATGTTCCATCTGATTAAGCGTTTTAGTTACATTAACAATTTCTCCATCTTCCCAGAAGTCAACAGCAATAAATGTAGGACGATCCTCAATCTTCTCCCAACATTCAATAGCACGTTCGAGAAGTGTATCATAATCATTCACAGACCCTGCTCTAATTGGATCAGCAAACCCATAGATACTGCTAAGCCAATTATTCATGTGCCATACTTCTTCGTTTCCACTACCTCTTCCAACTCTGCAAGACATCTGACTTTCCTCATCTTCTCCATATGGGGTGTCCCATGAGTGTGTCCAAGCATGATGTAACCATGGATATCTGAGATCATCAGAGTAGTCCCAGAAAACAACCAAGTCCTTTTCTTGTAGAATCATTTCTCCTAACAAAGGCCATTCGCTTCCAACCTCGTGAACATATGCACGTTCTATCATTCCAGTTTTGTTGAATAAATATTCTACATGTTCACCCGGAACATAGTTTTCAATCAATAGAGTGACAACATCTCCGCTACTATTATTCATTAGTGAACCAAGTTGCCTCATCCAAGCGAATGCATCAACTTCAGAATATATACAAGGGTAGAATAGCGTTGAGTCTGGATCACCGTGACAGAATCTAACATCATCGAGGCCTGTTTCTTCTTTAGAAAGATGATGAATATCAATCATAAAAGCACGAATTCCACCATTCCATTGTGACTCTAGTGCAGTGTAGTGATTTTGAGCCATCCAGACATCATCTTCAACAGTGGAAAATGAATTATGTGTTTCAGGATAAGTGTGATTATCATAACTTCTTAGACAGAACTTTGCCAATCCTTGACAAATTATACCATCAGATGAATTCATTGGATCTAAACCATGATCCTCTTCCCATGAATTCGGAAGCCCATCTCCATCATTATCTCCTTGTGGATCTAGAGGTTCTGATTCATTTGATATACAACCTGAAAGTATGATCGAGATAGAAACGACCACAGTCAGCAACGGTCTTCTCATGAATATTGCAAGTCCTCTTTCACAAATCAAGTCATTGGAACAGCAGGTAGTAAGGAACTTATCTCAGAAGTTCTACGCGAGTCTGTATCATGTCAAGACTAAGCAAGGCGATTACGCGACCTTTTCGTTCATGGTGGTCATCAAAAAGTGATCAACATTTCCAGATAATCACTATGACAACTATAATGGCCACGGCTGCAACCTTATGGGGGATAATTTTCCTATTCATACTAGATGGGACAGCAGATCCTTCAAAATCAGAATTAGTCTCTTGGTCTTGGGCATCTTTGATAATAGGAGGATCAGTTTCATTCTGGGTGGTACCTGAATTTTTTGTTTATCAATCTCAAGCGAATGTGCTTCGTAATATTCTTTTTCTTGAATCAAGGCCAGAGGTAATGAGAAGAAGGAGAGAGGCGGAAGAAGCAGCATCGATGCTTGGTATTTCTTATCAACGCCGCCTTGTGAAATTTTATTCGGATATGGGCATTAAAGTCCCGAGCTCTATGCGTAAACTTGAGTTAAAATCAAATCAAGTTGAAATGGAATCACCTGATATCGAACATAAGCGACCTCAATCTAATAACGATTCACAAATCTCATATTTCTCTTCTTGGATGAATACTAGAGATTCTCGAATATCACGCATGCTACCTAAAGCCAATAAACTCCGTGAACCTGAAGCCAACCGTATAATATTTCTAGGGAGTTTAACATCAAGTGTAATACTTCTATGGAATATGTTTTTTGGACTTGCTGCAAAGGAAGGAGGCCCTCGTGAATTCACAGTTGATCTTTCTTTATGGCTATCTGGCGAATCATCAATTCATAGTCAGTCACCTCATTTTGATGGTGTTAGTGTTATTCTGGCTGCTGCTACAATAACTCTGTTATATCTGACAACTCCAGCTAGTGAGATAACGATATCATTGGATGATGATTGAAAATGGAACCTCAAATAATTAAACGAGAAGTCAGTCTGGCCATTGGTCTTGTTGTATTATTACTTGGTTCTATGAGTATCGCCACAGGTTCCTATCCTCCAATGGTAGTAGTTGAGTCTGGCTCTATGATGCACGATCGCGAAACAGGATCCTTAGGTGCAATAGATCCTGGTGATTTGGTATTAGTAATGGATCCCAGTAGGGTAGAAATCATTACTTTCGCTCAGGCAACTGAATTAGATGGAGATAATGAAGGATATGAAAGTCATGGTATGCCTGGTGATGTAATTATTTTCCGAAAGAATGGGGGGACAGATACTCCTGTTATTCATCGTGCTTTGTTTGAGGTTGTCCCTAACACAGAAGGAGGTTGGGATGTTCCAGGAACCGACATTGTAGGTGTTGAATCAATTACAATCGAACTTGACTATCCATGCTATCATGGATCCACTAATTTACGTATAGAAGAATGGGTTCCTGAACATGGTGGTTATATTACAACAGGTGACAATAAATGGAGTAATGGTTGTCAGTATGATCAGATTAGTTTGAAGGACGAAAATAATAACTTAGTCAAACCAATAAAAGAGGAGTGGGTGATAGGAGTTGCATCTATGGAAATTCCATGGATTGGAGCAGTCAAACTATTTGCTTCAGGGACTGAAGGTCAGGTGCCTGGTGCATCTTGGAGCAGCCTTGCTCTTCTTGTAGCTACAATTATTGCAGCACCAGTCTTGCTCGAAATGGTTAATGAGAGAATTAAAAATAGTCTTCCTGAAGAGGAATGATTCATCAAATGTAAAGTCTTGGTATTATTATTGGTATGAGTAATATGAATAAAATAAGTAAACTCGAGTAACTACTTAGTCTAGATGCGTAAGATTCAACTCTGATAGGATCTGATTTTTTCATTACACGTCGTAATAATGAGTGAGTTCCATCTTTCACTAAGTGACCTCCATCAAATGGTATCATTGGGATTAGGTTTGCAAACCCAAGTAGAAAGTTAATCCAAGCTAGCCAGAATAGGAAATCATATGTATCAAGCATCAGATCTGTTCCTAGAGTTGATGCTATTGGACCATCCCCTGCAGTCAACATTCCTCGCTGTTGTAGTGGTATTGTGTGTCCATCTAGTTCGATTGGAGTGCCTAATAATCCGGGTTTATATGGATTATCTAATTTCATAATTGGTGAAAATAAGAGGATCAATCCTTTCTGTCCTGGATTAAATCGGTCATCGAATAAGAAGGCCCAGTGATCGACCCCCGCAGTGTTTGATCCAAGATTGCTAACGCCGACAAATGGATCCCCTTGTTCTATTCCTAATTTCCCCATTAATTCCTGACGTTGTTCAATATCACAACCTTCGGTTTGTTGACAATCATCCATGTAGTATTGCCAGCGATCTGTGAAGGTAATTTGGATGACCCTAGTTTCCGAATTATCATTGAATGAAGAAATTACTGTGAAATTAGCAATTTCACCAGAGGAGTAGGGTTTCATTGCATCAGCAAAATCTTCGTAATCAGTAATTCTTACATCATTGATATGTGTAATTGTTTCGTAAGGCAGTAGTCCAGCATCTTCTGCTCCAGTTCCCTTAATTATTCCCGTAGCATGCACTCCTGGATTTTGCGCAACAAATCCATTTGCTGTTGCTGACAATAATACTAGAACGACGAATGTTGCTAGGAGATTGATTGATGGTCCAGCAGCATACAGTCGCATTCTTTCACGACGAGGAGCGATTGACATCTCATCATATTCGGGTTCAGCAAATGCACCTACTGGTATTGCTCCAGCCAGTAAAAGTCCAAATGAACGAATTTGCATGCCATGTGCACGTGCTTGAATTCCATGGCTATATTCATGGATCACTAGAGCTACAACCATTGCAATGAAAGGCCACTTCAACGGAACAAAACTAGTCACCCCTGGGATCAACAGAAGATCAGATGCAGGTAACACCTCTTGCCCTGCGGGAGCAGCAGCGGTGCTCAACGCTGCCAAAAATAGGAGCAACACAACTCCCAACATTACAATAAAACACATCCAAATTGAGATCTCTCCATAGATTCTCCAGAATTTTCTTGGACGAGACACCTGTTCTAATGCAACCTTACCTCTTCCCGTCCTAATCATCAGAATTATTCCAAGTACGCGAGTGGCATTCCAATTGTCAAGTACGCCTATTCTCTCAAGATATACTAGACCGAAGTACCAAGTGGCTATTATTACAATAATCCATAGGTCAAACCATCCTTGTAATGTAATCCACAATAAGAACCCGACTACCATGAACCAACTCAACCAACTTGAGTCCGATCCACTTTCCTTCTCGCGTTCCATGTTGATATGGCCAACGCACTTCCTATTGAATGTGATCAAGGTCTTCCGTAAGTGACTTGACCTTCTTATCTCTGGGGTAGACATGGCAAATGGAGCCGACCTTGAATATCGGAGGTTATTGCGTAAAATTGATCAGTTAAAACTTGACAGTGATAAAGTATCTAGATTACTAAATCAGGCATCTCTAGAGGAAATAAAGTTAGGAGTTATTGATACAAATATTAAATTTGATGATCTTGAAAAAAATCTTCAGGGCAATGATTATTCATAATTAAGAAGTTGCAAACTTTTCATTCAATACTTAATTCTGCTAATTCTGGATAGATGTTGTCAAATTTATTTTTTATCTTGATAGATCTAGCACCTTCTGATCTACTTATCAGCGAAAGAAATCGATGTAATGGCATACCCTTATGCCAATTTAGATACGGTTTCCCTCCTCTGGTAAGTGGGACATCAGGGATAGATCTTGAAACACTTCTTAGTTTTCCGGTTAAACCACTAACTGGTACCTTCATTATGCGCCAACTATCCCCTCTGACTCCTTTTAATCTAAAAGCATAAAGAGTCATTAATCCACATCTTTCTCCAGTTGCCATTAATGCATTGTACTGATCCTTTGTTCTACCTGAAAGATATATCTTATCTTTCTTTGATGATTTCACTTCTATAGGGAAACACATATCCCCACGTAAAGCCAGAATATCTCCAGTTCCTTCTGATCCACTCCCTGGTGCTCTGACTACCAAGAAAGGTCTCTCACAGACTTGAAGAGCAAGTGCCCGTTCAACTTCAGTGCATGATCTAGTTATTGCGTGTACACCCTTCTTTTCTCCCGCTAGAACGGCTCGTAACTCCCTCTCGTAGACTCCACTCACAACACTATCCTATTCTCAGGGTTCTTGACGACATCGCTTGATAATACCTATTTTTGCCAAATTTTTGCATTTCAGAATAAATCCATAAAACGTTTCTCAAGTCAAAGTTATTGCTTAATTATTGTATAATCCACCCATATTTAGGAAAATGATTGAATGCGAGTTACATTAATCCCCAATCATGCCGGCGGTGGCGGTTAGAACTGACGACTTCCGACTTGCCTACAGATTACTAGATCAATTGAGAATTTCAGGACTTGAATACACTCAAATAGATTTGAATCAACCAATCCCAAATGAGATTAATTATTGGATAGGGTCTCATTCTGAAGTAGATGACTGTAATGATGTACGTGGTATTGGATGTGCAGTAGATGAGATAGACTCAGTAATAGGTTCAATAATCAACAGGATGAATGCTGGAGATTCAGTGAATCGTATTTGCTTCGGTATTGATCCAGGTCCTCGACCAGGTCTTGCATGGCTTGCAGATGGAAGACCTGCTGGTTCCATTCAATTAGAATCAGTAGATGCAGTAGTAGATCAGATAATTGATATTTTACGTGATCTGGATCCCCAAGAGTCCGTAGTAAGAATTGGAAATGGTGTCAGAACAATTTCTTCAAGGATTGCTAATGTTTGTCTTGCAAGAGGTCTTTCTGTACAACTAGTAGATGAAAGTTCAACATCCATTGGTTCTAGAAACAATCATGCCTCAGCTGCGAGATTGATTAGTTATATTGAAGGTGTACCCGTTAAAAATCGTTTACGAGTTATGCCTACAGACGGAGAAGTAAGAGAGATTCAAAGACGAAGTCGAAGGATTTCAGAAGGACGTTTTACAATACCCGCACGGCTTGCTCGTGCAGTTGCTGTAGGCAGGTTAACACTAGTAGATGCAGTGAAAATCTATTCTGAGGGTGAGGTTTTCTGATTTAGGGATACTTTCCACGCCTGAATGCCCGAGTTTTATCTATTCCCGGAAAGCGATCCTCAGATTCTCTATAAACTGTCTTCATATTATTTAGGAAGTTATTATCATCTGTCACAATTAGAACCATATCTACTCCCGGATCCTTTCCTTCATCCATCCAAGCTAAAACGATCTCCATTGTCATTCTAGCACCTTCTCTGTGAGGATAGGCAAATACATCCATGCTTATTGGTGGCATAACGAGAGTTTTCTTTTTCTTAACACCCTCAATCTCTCTGAAAAGTGAAGCATAAGACTGCTTCAATAAGTCCCTTCTAAAATTGTCTTGGTTAGGCCTTCGACAGTCTGGTCCAACTACGTGAACTATATTTTCAAATGGAAGATTGAAGCCGGGAGTTGTAACAGCCTCACCAGTTTTACAGGGCTGTAGATTTTCTTTACGCTTACTAACAGCTATTTGGTGGCAGAATTCTCTTAATTCAGGACCAGCTTTCTGATGGATTTTCTCGTCCAGTCCTTCACGTCCACCAAGTCTATTATTTGCTGTTGTAACCAGTAGGTCGCCTTCAACTCTTAGCATATTGCCGTAGAGAACCCTCACCTGCCCATACTTACATTCACGCACGATGACGGTCTCGACCATATAGATGCGAGAAGAGGCCGTCTGATATCACCTCTTCCCCATATTAATCTGTTTTCAAATAAAATATAGTATAATCATCATTACGAAGCCTTCATTTCACTTATTGGTTTAGCCTTACACATGTCAGTAGGTTATATTCTTGTTAATGTTGAGCCAGGTGCTGAATTAGAAGTATTAAATTCGGCATCAAAATTACCATTTGTTATCGATGCAAATCTTCTATTTGGTGATCATGATTTGATTCTTAAAATACAAGCAGAAAATATGAGAGACATCGCTCAATTAGTTGTTAAATCCATTCGATCTATGTCGGGTGTGACCAATACCAAAACACTTGCTTGTGCCGAATTATGAGCAAAAACTCCATTTTTTATGCGCCTCGGAAACCACCAAAAGGTCACTACAGGGCCGCAGTATGTCGTTTATTAGCCTCAAACTTGATAATGTCTCTGAGTAGCCGCCTCTCCGGAGGTGGATAATTCAATGTCTGGCAAAAAATACTTCGTGTTGATGGAAGGTGGCAAGGACACTGCTCAGGTATTTGTTAGTAAACAACCTCGTGGTGCTGCCCTTAAGGCCGCAACTCGTGGAATAACTAACATTATGCTACGTGAGCGCGGTACAAACAAAGTGCATTGCTTCACAGGGTCAACATCAATGGTTGACAAGCCCGCAAATGGACCTGCGTGGCTCCCTGCAAAGATCAAGAAGGCCAACGTGAAGAAGACCGGCATAAAGCACCTCTGAATTTCAGGGTGGTCGATCTTTCAATGTAAGAGCTGATCAACGTAACCCTATCATCGTATTCGCGGTGATAGGGGTAAATTTCGATATTTATCTCAGTCCTAATTTTTTACCAATAATGGCTATAGGGTCATAGTATTCAGTAACTACACGTTCTTTTAATGGAATAATTGCATTATCTGTAATTTTTATTTCAGCAGGACAAACTTCAGTACAACACCTTGTTATGTTACAATATCCAATTCCAAAATCATCCTTAATTTCTGGAATACGATTTTCTGTATCAAGTGGATGCATTTCTAACCCTGCAAGTCTTACGAAAAATCTTGGTCCTGCAAACTCATCAAACATCTGATGTTCTCTAAGAACATGGCATGTGTTTACGCATAGCATGCATTCAATACACCCTCTAAATTCTTGAATTCTATCTGCTTCATTTTGGTTGAATTCCCAGTCCAATTCTTCTGGACCATTCACAGGTACCATTTTCTTATTCATTTCATATGCCCAAGATGTGTCTGTAACCAAATCCTTTGTTAATGGAAATGCTTGCATTGGCTTTACCAAAATGGGTTCTCCATCAGGAGTTTCTTCCATTATTTCTTCCATACGTGTCATACACATAAGACGTGCTTTTCCATTTACTTCAGCAGAACAAGAACCACATTTTCCGGCTTTACAGTTCCAGCGACAAGCTAAGTCTGGAGAGTGTTCTGCTTGGATTCTGTGTATTACGTCTAATACTACCATCCCCTCATCCATATTTACTGTGTAATCCACTAATTTTCCTAGAGGCTTTCCACTACTATCTGGTTGGCCACGAAAGATTCGGAAGGTAACATTTTCTGACACTTTCATTCCTCCTCATGTAGATCTTCAACATCAAGTAAAACCCTTAGATCGGGATCAATTACAGGATATCTTCTATGTTCAATAAACATTGAACCGTCATCTTTCTTTGCGATTACACTGTTAATCTTACCCCAGTATTTGTAGTCAGGTGTTGGAAAGTCATCCCTTGTATGGCCTCCTCTAGATTCCTCTCTATGCAGAGCAGCTAGAGTACACATTCTAGATACGTCTATCATAGCACTGAGTTCCAAGGCTTGATGCCAACCAGGGTTGTAGATAAGAGATCCTCCGGGGCTTGCTTTTGCAGCTCTAACTTCTAATTGATCAAGATCTAATAATGCTTCTTGAAGTAGTTTACGGGTTCGTATAATACCAACTTTTTCTTGCATCATTTCACGCAGGTCTTCTACTATTTTTGCAGGATTCTCTCCTCCTTTACGATTTAGAGGTTCTAGTGTATCAGCCATGATTATAGAAATTTCATCAACATTTATTTCTTTGAAATCGTTAATTTCTTTAGATTGTAATGCTGCTTTTTCTCCAGCAATCTTTCCAAACACGATTAGGTCACTTAGTGAATTACCCCCTAATCGGTTTGCTCCATGTAACCCTGTTGCTGCTTCTCCGGCAGCGTAAAGTCCCTTGATTCGAGTCTCCTGAGTTTCAGGATGAACTTTTATTCCACCCATAACGTAGTGAGCAGTTGGTCCAACTTCCATTGCTTGTTTGGTGATATCAACAGCTGCAAGTTCTTTGAATTGGTGGTACATTCCTGGCAACTTCTTCTTAACATCTTCAGGTTTTCTCCATGAGATGTCCAGATAGGCACCTCCATGTTCACTTGCTCGCCCAGCATCTTTCTCAGAATTGATTGCCTTGGCAACAACATCTCTAGTTAGTAATTCAGGAGGTCGACGCTTACTTGCAAGTTTTCCACTTATTACTTCGTCAACCCACTGTAATGCCTCTTCTTCGGTATCAGCGAATTCATCTTCGTACATTTCTGGAACATAATTGAACATGAATCGTTCACCTTCTGAATTTCTCAGCATACCGCCCTCACCACGAACTCCTTCTGTAACTAGAATGCCTTTGACAGAAGGCGGCCATATCATTCCAGTGGGGTGAAATTGAATGAATTCCATATCTCCCATTTCCGCTCCTGCCCAATAGGCTAATGCGTATCCTTCGCCAGTATATTCCCAAGAACCGGAACAAACGGCCCAACACCTAGTCGCCCCCCCTGTTGCCATAACTATCGTCTTGGCCTTGAAAACATGCATAGACCCATCATTTCTATTGTAGGCAAAACATCCAGTGATTTGTCCATCTGATGTGAATAAATGTCTAACAGTAAATTCCATGAAAACATCCATGCCCATATGTACGCCTTTTTCTTGGAGTGTTCGAATCAGTTCCAAACCTGTAGCATCTCCAATGTGAGCAAGTCTTGGATATGTATGCCCTCCAAAGTTTCTTTGGTTCGTCAGACCCTTTGGTGTCCTATCGAAAACTGCCCCCCAAGTTTCTAATTCTCTAATTCTATCTGGAGCCTGTTGAGCATGAATCTTAGCCATCCGCCAATCATTCAGATACTTCCCGCCCTTCATAGTGTCACGAAAATGAGTCTGCCAGTTGTCGCGAGGATCCTTGTTTGCAAGAGCCGCTGCTGCTCCTCCTTCTGCCATAACAGTATGTGCCTTTCCTAGCATTGATTTACAGATTAGAGCCACACTAACTCCATTTTGACTAGCCTCAATAGCAGCGCGAAGGCCGGCCCCTCCTGCACCGATAATCACAACATCATGTTCGTGAATTGAATATGTGTCAGTCACTTTACCACCTCACAATTTGAATAATATTGGGTCATTGAGAATACCATCAGCAACTCCCCAGACAAATAAATCTCCAAGGAAAACCATGGCTAGACTTGTCCAAAACCAGAACCCATGATGCACATTAATTTCACTAATCTTGTAGAATATCTTCCCAATAAATCCTCCAATTTGGCCTCTCCATTGGTTCATTCCACCTCCAAATAGGTGTCTAAATGCGTGACATGAAGTGACATACATGAACAAAAGGAAGGATTCAGTTGCAAGTACTAGAGTTCCAACAGATATACCAATAGTCCCATCATGAAAATTCATTGTGTGCCAAACATCATAGAATTTGATACTAAGAATAATAATTGCAAGATATAACATATAACGATGAATATTATTCAGTATGAAAAGCCCAGTTTCTCCTTTGTATCCTAGCCGATAATTTATTTCTGGCTTTGCTACAACACAGCCTGTGGGATTCTGGAAAAATACCCTGTGATATACACGCCGCATATAATAACAAGTACCGCGAAAACCAAATGGTATCCAAAGAATTAGTATTGCTGAATTCATCCATGTAGGTGTTGACAGATGTAACATATGTATTACGTCAGGAGAAAATATTGGAGAAGTTACTCTATGATTGTCATAGTGAATTTCAGCATCAAAGAATAAAACTCTAAGTCCAGTATATACTACTGCTAAAGTTAACGCAGTTCCCATCCATATAGGCTGTGTCCACCATCTATCAATCCGATCAGTTTTACCAAAACCCCTATTCAGGGGCAAGCTAACTGCCTCGCCCACGTACACACCTATGAGCATGCCCGATAACTGGGGTTCAATAAGAGGTTGCATTGACCCAGAACAAAAAGATTACTCCAATGGATTAAAATCCCTCAACAATTATCATTAGTTGAAAAGTATGCTAGGCGGTGAGATTGAGTCCTCAATTTGTCCAAATTGTGGTTATATGCCAGGTGCTTGGCTCCCTGGTCTTCCTTGTTCTCAATGCGGTGAACCATATCTTTGAATTCTATTCACGCTAGTCCTGAATAATCAGCATCAGCTTCTTCCATCTCGATTTCGTCAACATCCATTTGAGCCAGTTGTAACTTTCCAGATAATTCATCGTTAACAGCGTGCCAGTATGAATATGATTCAATTACCCAGATACCGGATTCTCTTGTACCGTTTCCGCTTCCCTTCACTCCACCAAATGGTAAGTGTGCCTCGGCGCCGGTAGTAGAGTTATTGATTCCAGTCATACCGGCTTTGATTCCAGTCTTGTAACGGTATGCCTCTAGTCGATCATTAGTGTAAATAGCTGAAGATAATCCGTATGGGGAGGCATTTGCTAGGTGCAGAGCATGATCGAAGTCTCGGGCCTTGACGATTGTCACTAACGGACCGAATATTTCCTCGTGGAAGCATTCCATATCTTCGGTGACGTCGACGTATACGTGGGGCCACATGTAAACTCCTTCACTGGCATCACCATGGAATCTCTCTGGTTTGTTACTATTTGTAATTCTCCCTTCACCCCATATTTTCGTGGCGCCACTTTCCTCACACATATCGATACCTTTGAGAAAATCGATTGCGTATTTCTCTGACAACATTGAGCCATAGAGTACCCCATCATGCCTCATCGAGTCACCGATTGCGGTCGACTTGACTTTGTCCATAAGTCGCTTGACAAATTCGTCATATATGTCTTCGTGAATGATTAGATTACCAAGACTCGTACAACGTTGCCCAGCGGTTCCAAAGCCAGCCCAATATGCTCCTTCGACAGCGTTTTCGATGTTTGCTGAAGGCATTATCACTAGGGGGTTCTTTCCGCCTAGTTCAAGCGAAGCACTGACTAGGTTTCGGCCACAGACTTCTCCAATCATTTTTCCAACAGATGTGCTACCTGTGAATGAGATTTTATTGACCATTCCTAGATCTGCAGAATCAACCAAATGTTGTCCTGCTCCACTACCCTTGCCATGAATCAGATTTATTACACCATCAGGTAATCCTGCTTCGTGCATAATTCGTGTAAGGGCAAAAGATAGCAGAGGAGAATCTTGAGGTGATTTCCATACACATGTATTTCCACACATAATTGCTGGAATCATTTTCCAGAATGGGACAGCAGATGGAAAGTTACACGCGTTGATAATTCCACAAACCCCTAATGGTCTTCTGTATGTGAAAAGTTCTTTGTCTGGTAATTCAGAGTTCACTGTTTGGCCATAAAGTCGACGACCCTCCGATTGGAAGAATAGACATGTGTCAATTGCCTCTTGAATCTCTCCACCACATTCTTTCATCGTCTTTCCAATTTCGCGGGCCTGTAGACGAACCAAATCTTCCTTGTGTTCCATAAGAAGGCGGCCCATATTACCGATTACCTGGCCTCTCGTAGGAGCTGGTGTTGTGGACCATGAAGAAAATGCTGCACGGGCGGCCGCCAGTGCTTCGTGAACATCCTCTTTTGTTGAGAGGGGAAATTCCCCTAGACAATCTTCTAACCAAGCAGGATTTTTACTTTCAAAGGTCTCGCCATTGCTTGCTAATTTTAATTGTCCATTGATTATATTGTATCCTCTAACCATTGGTGAGCCATTGGGGTTTTCAGCCACCATATATTCGAATCCAGTCTCGAGAACGTGTGTCATGGTGTGTGCGAATCATAATACTATGATGAATCCACCGCATCGCACATCATAGTTCCGATAACTGAAATGACATCAGACAATGCTCAATTGGTGGGTTTAACAACCCCCTATCCGGACAGCGAGTCACGAGAGGTGCCAGTATGGCGGATGAATCGGAGAAGGAACTGAAACTTCGGGTGGCTAAGGCTATACCCAGTGATGTGGGACACGGCCGTGCTAGAGTTCCATTTGATAACGAATTAAATCTTAAACCAGGTGACATTATTGAAATTCAGGGTGAACGATCAACTGCTGCTATTGTATGGCGCTGTAGACCAGAAGATGCGAATCTTGGAGTAATACGTGTTGATGGAATAATACGTAAAAATGCGAGTGTATCTTTAGGAGATAGAGTGATCATCAGAAAGGTAGATGCTCAGCCTTGCACACGTTTAGTCCTGAGCCCAGTAATGGCGAAACAACAGAAGGTACGTTTTGGTCCTGGGATCGAAGGCTTTGCACGACGTGGTCTGAATAAGAGACCAGTAGCATCAGGTGATAGAATATTTATTCCTGGAATGACTCTCTTTGCCGAGGCTCTTCCATTTCAGATAGTTCAGACAAACCCTAAGGGTATAGTCCAAGTTCTTCCGGATACAGAGATAATTATCAAAGAGGAAGCTCTTGATGAGGCTGAAGATTCTGAAGTATCTAGCATAACTTATGAGGACATAGGTGGTATTGGTGATCAATTACAGAAGGTACGGGAGATGATTGAATTACCTCTCAAACATCCGATACTTTTCCGAAGGTTAGGAATTGATCCTCCTCGAGGTGTTTTATTACATGGCCCTCCTGGTACTGGAAAAACCCTAATCGCCAAGGCAGTAGCCAGTGAAACACAGGCTCACTTTACATCAATTAACGGCCCAGAGATAATATCGAAATATTATGGAGAAAGTGAAAAACAATTACGTGAGATTTTTGATGAAGCCGCGGCTAATTCTCCAGCAATAATATTCATTGACGAATTGGATTCAATAGCTCCCAAGAGAGAAGATGTTTCTGGCGAGGTAGAAAGAAGAGTAGTCGCACAACTTCTGACCCTTCTTGATGGAATGCAAGGTCGTGATAATGTAGTTGTGATTGGTGCTACTAATAGAAGAGACGCAATAGATCCAGCCCTCCGTCGGCCAGGAAGGTTTGATAGAGAATTGGAGATCGGTGTTCCAGATAAAAATGGACGTGAAGAAATAATCAATATCCATACGCGTGGGATGCCAATAAGTGATGATTTTGACATGGAATGGTTACTTGATAATTCCTATGGGTTTGTGGGTGCAGACATATCTGCTCTAGTACGAGAATCCGCAATGAAAGCCCTCCGCCGATATTTACCAGAGATAGACCTCGATGAGGAACAAATTCCAACAGAAGTACTTGAAAAGATGGAAGTAAAGATGATTGATTTCCGTGAAGCAATAAAGGAAATTGAACCGAGTGCATTACGAGAAATATACGTAGAGGTACCTGAAGTAGGCTGGGAAGAAGTAGGAGGTCTACAAGAGGTCAAAGAGCGTCTTAAGGAGTCAGTAGAATGGCCATTAACTAAACCAGATGTTTTCAAACACTTTGGTATAAATCCGCCTAGAGGAATAGTACTCTTTGGCGCACCAGGTACTGGTAAAACATTGATAGCCAAAGCAATTGCACATGAAGCAAAGGCGAATTTCATTTCTATTAAGGGCCCCGAAATGGTTTCTAAATGGGTTGGAGAGTCAGAAAGGGCTGTCCGTGAAGTGTTCAAGAAGGCCAAACAGTCGAGTCCATCTATTATTTTCCTTGATGAGTTTGAAAGCATTGCTGGTGTTCGTCGTTCAGGTTCAGGCGAAGGCTCTGATGTCATGAATAGAGTAGTTAATCAGTTACTCAGTAGTATGGATGGCGTCGAATCCATGGAAGGAGTAATTGTTGTTGCTGCAACTAATCGTCCAGAGATGATTGATCCAGCTTTACTTAGAAGTGGCCGATTTGAACGTGTATTACATGTTCCGCCACCAGATAAGGAGGCGAGAGAAGCAATTCTTAGAATTCATACAGCAGATATGCCACTTGGTAAATTTAAGATTGAAGATATGGCAACTACATTAGAAAATTATACTGGGGCAGATATTGAATCAATTTGTAGAGAAGCAGCTCTTATCGCAATGAGGGCTGGTAAAAAGTCTGTATCGAAGAAAGCCTTCGAAGAGGCGATTGATAGAGTTAGACCTACTATTACCGATGACATGATGGACTACTATGGGCGTATGGAATCAATGCTTACTAGTGGGCTGGAGTCAGTTCGTAGAAGGCCAGACACGTTATCTGGAATTGAGGCAGTCTAAGGTGATCTAATGCCAACAACATTTGGTCGTGAAATTCTTGGAAGAGACGTAATCGATCAGGCCGGAGATAAATTGGGTGTACTTACAGATTTTAGGATTGAAATAGGGTCTGGAAATGTTACAGCATTATTGGTAAATCTTGAACTAGATCTAGACCCCTCGATGCTTCCTTGGCCAACTGTAGATGGCCTTCTTTCAGTTCCAATTTCAGAGGTTGCTAAGGTAGAAGCGAGTATACAACTTGCACGTTGAGCCGATGCAAGAACCGTTCATAGGTGAATAACGGTCTTAAGTTGCAGTTGAGGCTCGTCAATCGTTCCGTAGGAACGGTGGCTTGCAGTATGGCGGAATCGCGCGATTGGATTAAGAGACTAACTTCTCGTAGAGTTAGGCGTAATTCATTGGTATTCTCGTTCTGGGTTATGCTACTAATTCTTCTTTCAACAATTGGTGCAACTTACATAATACCAGGTGAAACCCAGCAATCCGCATACGGTGATGAGTGGAATGATTTGGGTTCATTTAGGAATGATGTTACAGCTCTTGGAGTTGAGACGACAGCATTAGTATCAAGTCCATTACTACTCTCAGAAATAGATAATCCTGAACAGGCTATATTTGTTATCTCTGGAGTAGAAAGGGATACTATTTCTATTCCAAAATTTACTGGTGATGAGACCGTAGTTGATTTCAGAGAAGATGATGGCTATACAAGTTCTGAGATTGAGGCAATAAAGAATTTTGTTGATTCAGGCGGCACTCTATTACTCATGGATGATTTTGGCTATTCGTCAAGTCTTGCTAGTGAATATGGCCTTACTTATTCAGGGCACAATCTGTATGATGGTGAGGCTTGGGCTCGTTCTCTTGGATACCAATATGTTTGGGTAAATGAGACAAGTGCATTCAATTTCACTTCTACCTCTGGATCTGTTGCTATGTCAGTCCACCCCTGTCTTCGTGATATTGATGGTGATGGTATAATTGACCTTCTCGATGACGCCCCATATAATCCAGATGTTGGTGGTGTTATCACTTCCAATAATATTGGACTTTGTTCACATCGATGGGACGAATTAACTGGAGAATATGATTTTTCAGAGAACTATAACATGCTTACAAATCTTCCTTCTGCATTTGAAAAAGATGGCGCATTCAATCCAGCAGAGAACCGTTATGCCATAAGTGCAAGTACATTGGATTCATATCTTGATACTAACAATGACGGTAATCTAACAGTTGGTTTTGAATCCGCAGGAATATCAGGCGATGAACAAGGTCCATTTGCTGTTTATGTTAGATACTGTAAGGACAGAATGTGTATTGATTCTACATCAGGAAGAGTACATTTTGTTGCAGATGGATCACTTCTTATTAACTCACTTTATGATGCAGGTCCTCTTTCACCTTACTCCTTAGATGTCCCTCTAAATGATAATCGAAAATGGGCTCTAGATATTATTGCAGAATCTCTTCTATTAGGCAACACTAGCACATCTCCTTCTACTGATGCAATTGTCATTTTTGATGAGTCTAGACATCAACAAACTACTCCTATGGGGGACACCTATAACTTACTTTACTATATTCTTGTTTACTTTACAAATGACTGGATGGCAATGCTTATTCTATTCATGTCACTTTTCATAATTCTAGAAGCGGTTCTAATTAGAAAAGACGATCCAGAAGACTGGCGTCATGTTTTCAGAATCATATACTATGGATTTGGCGACGCGCGTCGTTATGAATACTATCAGAGACCTGCTAAGATAAGACAGGTACTTCTAACCCGAGTAAGAAATCTGAATACTTTATCTCGTGAAGAATTCGACGCATTGCCTGCGGCTGAACTGCAGAGAATGGTAGAAGATCCAATTCTGATTAATTTCATCTTTGAGGATCGTCGTTACAAACCAGATGAATTAGTTGGGATTATCAAACGAATCAAAGCATGGGGTCAGGAAACTTCTGAGGGTGATGCCTGATGTGGACCAGAAAGGCGGCGATAATGCTTACAAGTGGAATTTCCCTTATTCTCATAGGTATGATGATTTCACATTTCCAACTAATGATAATCGGTCTTACTTTTGTTGCATTCCTAGTAATTAATGGATGGGTTTCAGGCCATTCTGATCTTGAAATAAGTCGTAATATCTCAGCTCAAAATGTCTACAAAGGCGATGATATACTAGTTGAAGTTAAGGTTACTAATAACTCTTTCAGACGAACCCAGTTACTCGAATTATTCGACAATGTACCTCATGAGATGAAAATGAGGAGAGGGATAAATCAGATGCGAATGAATCTTGGCCCAGGTCAATCCGCTACTATGCGTTATACTGTTAGATGCCCTCTCCGAGGGCACTATACTGTTGGTCCAGTTTCAGTCCGTCATCGTAATTCATTCAATTTATTTGTTAATGAATCGAAAGTTGATGATAGAACAGATATTACCGTATTCCCTCAAGTACGAGAAGTTGAGGAAGCATTACTTAGATCCAATGTACCTAAAATGTATACAGGCGCGACTACTCTAAAGACTCCGGGTCAGGGCATGGAATTCTACTCATTGCGAGAATATCTTCCTGGTGATGCATTCCGCATGATAAACTGGAAAGCATTTGCTCGTACTGGTGAGTTGATGGTAAATGAGAAAACTCGCGATGCCGTAACTGATGTATTCATCATCCTTGATATCCGTGATATTGCCAGAATTGGAACCGTTCTGAAGAATCCACTTGAGATGGGTACTGTTGCAGCAGCATCAATAGCGAATTATTTCATTCGTCGGCGAGATTCAGTATCAATTGTAACCTATGGAGATCGAATGAATTATCTTCCTCCCGAAACAGGCGACAAGCAGTACTACAAGGTCCTCAGCATGCTCGCTGGTGTGGAATCAAAGGGTAGTATGCCTCTACAGGCAGTTACGAATGCCATGACCTCTAGAATAAGCCGTGGTTCTCCAGTATTCATAATTAGTAGTTTAGAAGGAGATGGAACTACTCTTCCAGCAATTCGAAGTCTGGCAGGAAAAGGCCATGAAGTAATAGTTCTCTCACCTTCTAGTATAGACTTGGAGAGATTAGTTAGTCGTATTCCACGTATGTCTTATGAGGTTCTAAAGTTAGAAAGACAAAATCGTTTAACTGCAATTTCTGGTTATGGAGCAAAGGTAATTGATTGGATGCCAGATATTGAATTATCCCAAGCACTTTTGCAAGTTAAAACTGTATGAATATGATAAGGAGGTGATGGAATAGATATGGAAAATGTACCTCCCAGTAAGACATTACACTTACCTCGATTACGTAAGAGATGGCAAATACTAACTCTGCAAACAATTGCAACTGCAGCGTTATTGCTTCTACTATTACGAATGTCTGATGTATATGGTCCATGTGATCAATCTTTCACTGAATCTGGTGGAGAATGGTGTCCCTCATATGAACACACTAGAGGATTGGAATGGGTAGACAAATCGTTTGATAATAACGCTCTTGATAATGATGATGGATTAATCATACCAAGAATACTTACTGGAATTGATTCAGAAGGCACGTCTAGTCAACTTGTACCATTGGTACTCTGTTTTACAATAACCGGTATGTGGATGTTTTACCAAACACGACCTCAGAAAATTAAGTTGTGGACAAATCGTATTTTTGTTGGAGGCTTGTTAGCATGGTCTTTGCTACCTTTCATTTTCACTTGGATATCATCTATTTTGTCATATGGCTTCCATCTTCCATTTGGTCAAGCATATGATGATATGAATCATATGGATATTCTATTTGAACCAATCCAGTTAGGTATTGAATTATTTTTCATTGGAATTGTTTTCGCACCGATTTTGGCAGGCCTTATCGGAATTTGGTCATTATCTCGTCGTTCATTAAGTTGGTCAGTAGGCTTCTTTTTGATGGTTATCGCAATTCATGCATTACTAACATTTGAAGGAATTACTGAGGCTGTATCCGGAATAGGATTACGTCCATTACCTGCTCAAATTGGTGAAGCCACCTTGTATGGTGGATTGGTATCTCCTCTGGCCCTCGACTTGTTAGAGATTGCAATCCTGCTCTTATTATTCAATGAATGTGGTAGCGCTGTCATCGGTCATCTAGAATATGCAGTATTACTTCCTGAAGCATCAAAGAATGATCCTGAATATATTAGACAATTTACGAATGTGATAAATAGTCATTTGATACATACAGTAGGAATAATTTCTGCTGTTGCCTTGACCACAGCACTTGCCTTAGAATTTGATACATTTATGCTAAATATTGTAGCTGTGATGGAAGGATCACAGTGGAGCGGTCAAGTTTCAGAATCACTAGAATTACAATTAACCTATGGTAAGGTAATCTCAGCAGGATTATTTCTTCTAGCCGTGGCTGGTATGAGATATGTAGTACCTTGGCAGCGTGTTAGTGGTCTTGTTGAAACTGGTATTTCGAAACTTCGCAGAAATCCAGAAGCATAATTGTAAAATAAGTATCAGCGTATTCCTCGTAATTTTTCTATTAGAATAAGGAATTGTTCGCTAATTAGAATCGCACCAGTGATAAGACCGATTAAAGTAATTGGTTTTGACCAAAATCCAAGACTTGGTTCAAGAATTGCGAGAACATTATCACTTATCTCATAGGCTACTATTAGCCATATAACTAACATCAATCGATCTAGCCATGGTGTAGTCTTTTTTCCAGGATTTATCTCTCGCCCCGGTAACGCTTGACCCTCATTCATCAAAACGTCGAAGTTAATTTACTCCATCAATCCATCGATTATAATCCAGTATAATTGTACAGTTGGGTTCAAGCATCAATGGGCTATCGGCAGTACATGGCAGAGTGCATCAGCATCACTCAATGTTCTCGTTGTCCTAAGCCAGCAATTCTCCATCAAGAATACAGTGGGCAACATCTTTGCTCTCATCATCTATTTCGTTCGATTCGTAAACGTGTATCGAAGGAATTACGTTCTCAGCTTCTTCTTCCAAAGAATGCTTTACATGAAGATGGTAGTCCTTTTCGAATACTTGCATGCATTTCCGGAGGAAAAGACTCAGCAGTCCTTCTAGACATGTTGGTAGATATCATTGGCAAGAGAAGAGATGTTGAGATAATTGCAGGATGTGTCGATGAAGGTATAGATGGTTATCGTGCTCCCTCCTTAGAATGTGCAAGACAACTTGCAGAATCTCTTTCAATCCAGTTTGTAACTCTTAGTTACTCTGAAATGGGGTATGACGATATGGATGAAGTAGTCGGAAAAATGCCAATAATATCTGGTAAACATGATGAAGCGAAGGGTCTGATGCCATGTTCTTATTGTGGTGTTTTCCGTCGCCAGAGTTTGAACGCTTTGGCTGAAAAAACCAAGGCTGATGTAATGGCACTTGGCCATAATCTAGATGACATGGCTCAATCAATACTGATGAATTTACAAAAGGGAGAAATTGAGAGAAGTGTGCGTTTAGCTCCACATACATCAACTCCTATTGAAGGATTAGCTCCAAGAATAGTTCCTCTTCGATGGATTCCAGAACAAGAGATACATGCTTATGCCTATGCTAAGGGATTACCAATACATCATGGAGACTGCCCTCATGCAACAGGTGCAATGAGACAACAGAGTAGATCCATAGTAGCCTCATTAGAAGCTCAAAGCCCAGGTGCAAGACATGGTTTGCTCCATGCTCTAGATCAGATTAGAGAGTTACATCGTGAGGCTAGAGGAGATCCACATTCTGATGTAACTAATTGTGAAATATGTGGGGAGATAACCAGTCGTAAAGTATGCCAATCTTGTACAATGAAAGAATGGCTGGCTGAATCAGCCTGATTATCTCAGGAAAAGTAGATTTCTACTTCCATTTCTTCACTAACAGATTTGTGAACAGGGCATTCATGCCCCTTTTTCATTAGTAACTTACGATCATCAGGTGAAAGCCCATCAGGAAGAGTAATTTCAATATCTAATTTCCCTACTTTCCTTGGCTTTGCCGACATGTGCTTCTCAACTGAGCCATGCATACCGTTAACATCGAGACCACGATGTTCTGCATGTATTGCAATTATTGTCATTATACAAGTTAACATTGATGTTGCTAACAAATCCGTGGGGGAAAATGACTCGCCCTTTCCTCGATTATCTACAGGAGCATCGGTCGTCAATTTATTTCCCGATGGAATATGAGTTGCAGTACAGCGTAATCCGCCATCATAGGTGGCATCTATTCTGACCATTCCAAACGTCTCTCATATTACAGATCCAGCAAGCTCTTCCATATCTTGTGCTCTTCCGCAATACGCACAACGAACTTCAAGTGGATCAGAACTAACAACTCTTAACTTATGTGGCAAAGGCTCCCTATCATTCTGAGTAATACAATTCCAAAAAGAGCATCTAGCAATGTTAACCAACTCTTTACCTAATTCAATTTCTCTCTTTTCTGCTACACTATAGTTACGAATAATTGCAACAGAGGCTTTTGGTGCAATTAATGCGAGCCTATCTAATTCAGATTGAGTGAGTTCTCTATCTTCTATCTTAAGGACATCTTTTCTACCAACTTTACCACTTGGTACATTCATGACTAGAGAAATAGGGTTAGAACGTCCGACATTCACTCCTAGCATTTGCATTACCTGAAGTGCCTTACCTGATGGAATATGGTCTACTACAGTTCCATTGCAGATAGCAGTTACACGCCTCATCTCACTCATGCACCCAACTCCTTTGGTACATCTATTCCGAGACTTCTGCATAGAAGAGCCATACGAGTTGGAACTCCATTGAATGCTTGCTTAAAGTAACAAGCGTGAGCTGTTTCATCAACACTAGGATGAATTTCATTCACACGTGGAAGTGGGTGCATTACGATCATACTACTTTTTGCACCGGATAGGTCTTCAGCAGTCATCTTGTAAACTCCTGCAACCTTCGCATATTCATCTTCATCTGGGAATCTTTCTTTTTGTATCCGTGTCATGTAGATTACATCAGCCTCTGAAATTGTAGATGCTAAATCTTCACTTTCAGTAACATCTGCTCCATGTGACTTAAGATCACTAACAATTTCACTTGGCATTCTCAATGTTTCAGGTGATACTAAAGTTAATTTCGTACCAAATCGTACCAATGCATGCGAAAGTGAATGTGTGGTTCTACCAAATCTTAAGTCGCCAACTAGTACAATATTAAGCCCCTCAAGTGTACCATGTGCTTGTCTAATTGTGAAAAGATCAAGCATAGTCTGTGTTGGATGATTTCCAGCACCGTCACCTGCGTTCAGTATTGGTATTTCGACAGCATCTGCACTATATTGCGCCGCACCTTGTCTCGGATGGCGAATAACTGCAATATCCGAATAGCCATCCACCATCTGCATAGTGTCATAGAGAGTTTCTCCTTTTGCAACACTAGAACCTATTGAACTAAGATTAACCACTTCTCCTCCAAGCCTCTTCATCGCAGACTCAAATGACATTCTAGTACGTGTTGAATTTTCAAAAAAGAGATTACCGAGCACCTTTCCTTGTAATAATGGAGCATATGTGTCTCCCTTTGCAACTGGTAATAAACGTTCAGCAGAATCAAGAATCTCTATAATCTCGTCATTAGAAAGATCGTCCATTGTGATCAGGTCTCTCATGTAATCCCTCAAGCAGTCCGTAAGCAGCCCAGTCATAGGTGTTTGGGATCCAATAACAAGGTTAGACTGGTGTCCGTGTGCTTGAAGTCGGATGTTGATACCGCACAACCAATGATTATCTCGCGAACGCCGGTTCGAGTCTCTTTCTGCGGGGGTGGAACTGATGTAGATTCATACTCTCATAATAACTCAGAAGGAGGAATGGTTGTGTCTCTAGCACTTTCTAGATACATTCATGTTACAGTAAATTCACGATTTGATAACAAGGTTAGAGTGTCCTATTCAAAAATGGAAATAGTTGAAGATTTTGAAGACTTAGAACATGAACTTGTCAGAGAAGCAATGCGAATGACAGGAGTCACGTCGGGTGTTGAAATTACTACTATTGCTGATGTTCCTTCACGTGGAACTGGACTTGGCTCTTCTTCAACTGTTACAGTCGGTTTATTGAATGCTTTACATCGCTTTGCGGGAAGGAAGGTAACAGCAGAGCAGTTGGCTGCTGAGGCTTGTAAAATAGAGATTACAATTCTAGGACAACCAATAGGCCGTCAAGATCAGTATGCTGCTGCCTTCGGCGGCTTGAATGCAATATATTTTACATCAGAGGGGGTTAATGTATCACCAATAGATTTGGATCAATCACTTCAAGACAGCTTGGAATCAGAGTTCACACTTGTATTCACAAATTTGACTCGCTCAGCAAGTGCCGTTCTTTCTGAAAAACCAAGTTCTGCCATTGACAAAAATTTACGCCTCAATAATATTAGATCTCAAGCAAATCAATCATTATCTCATATCGAATGTGGTGATTTAGATGGTTTAGGAAAACTTCTAGCCGATGCCTGGAAGGAGAAGCGGGGAATTAGTCATTCTGTGTCTAATAATGAACTTGATTCTTTACACGATCAACTAATGAATTTGGGTGCCAATGGGGCAAAGTTACTCGGTGCAGGTGGTGGTGGATTTTTCCTTGTACACGGAGATAAAGGATTACGCAGAAAAATTAAACAATCGCTCGGAGAAGTAAATAGAATAATTCCAATTGAGATTGATTTTGATGGATCTAAAATTATCTATGATGGGAGTGAGTAAATGAGTCGCGATAACTTCGCCGCTGTAATTACTGTAATACTCCTAATTTCGCTAATTCCATTGACTAATTCTGTATCTGCAGATAGTCATGGTATTCCTTCTGACTTAGAGGGTTATCAAGGCCAATCCACTTTAGTCATCCATGATCCATTAACAAGATCATCTAATGTATCTGCAACATGGAACTTAGAAATTTCAATTTCCGATTACTTTGGTACTGAGGAATTGACTCATCCGGGACTAGGTATTCGTAAGCAGATAGATACTTATCTGGGTAATTCAGACGATTTTTTGAATCAATCTGAAGCGGATTCATTTGCATCTTACATAATCAATTCACGTAACGTATCTAATTCTGAATGGTTAGGCTGTTGTATGATTGACAATTTACAATTTTCAATAGTTTCTATGGGAATTAATGTGACTGCCCCCGAACCTGGATCTATCTTCGAAAGAAATGGATCATGGGGATGGACAGAAGTAGTAGAATTGATTGGTCAAACAGATGCGGGGTCAACTCGTATTATCGATTTACCAAGAACTGGATCATTAGTTGAAGAAGTACCTCTAATCATAACGTTATCACCAAATTATGAATTCAAATATTCAGCTATGAGCGAGATTATAGATGGATCTCCTAATTCTTTTTCAGTAAATAGAAGTGCAGCACCAGTTGCTTCAGATATTCGAATCACTATCGGAGAAAATTATCCACCAACCGTTATTGCCAACAGGATAGGAGTTAGTTCACAGGTGTCTCTTGAGTCCTCAACAACTTACGAAGTCCAATGTTTAGACAGTACTCTTGAAAATCCGATTCACGAGTGGGAATTCAGAAACAATGGAACATTGTTATTTACAAGTTCAGAACCATGGGTCTCAGTAATTCCTTCAGAACATGATTTCTCTCATGGTGAAGTACTTAGTGTAGTAGTTACATGTATTGATTCTCTTGGATCACAAAGTCATTGGTATGAGAATATTGTGATAGATGGAGTGGAACCAATTTGGAATGCATCATTTATTGCTAATCCTACTGAAGGACAACCAATTTCGATAGATTCTAATGATGGTATTATAGAAATTGGAAGCGATGATATTCTGGATATCAATATAATTGCGAATGATGACTCGGGTCTTCAAAATACCATTGAATTAACTAGCAATAGAACTAGTAATTGGCGTCATGTAGATTGGGATGAAATGTTTGTCCAGAGTCGATTTCCACAAGGTGATCATGTCAATGGTATTCACTTAGACATTGATTCACGACATGAGGAAAAACCTCAGACACATTACAGCCTTAATATGACAGTAACAGATGATGCGGGAAATACAGTTTATCAAAACTGGACAATACATGTTATTGATCAGTCAGGACCATCTATATTGCCAGATATAATGCATGATGGTGTTTTGATTTCAGCAGATAACCCGGCAGTCGCTGGAGAAATGATCACAGTGAATCTTTCGAATTCTTATGATGATCTCGATTCTATATTTGATACTCGTTGGACATTTATCCTAAATCAGGAACCAATATTTGAGAATGAAACATTTGATAAAATTCATTCATTTGATGTCGGTTCTTTAGATGCAGGATCACATTGGTTCATCATTATGGCTTGGGATTCAAAAGATAACATCAATATCCTTTCCTTTTCAATCTCAATACAACCATCTCCGGGGGTGGATCTTATGGTTTGGAATCTTAGTTATTCTGGAGACTTGGTTGTAGGAAATACAATTTCCGTAAACGCAATTATTCAGAATATTGGTGGAGATGGAGCAAATGGAAGACTTTGTTCAATTCAGATTAGCAAATCAATTTGCTCAGATTTTGTGAATATACCCTGGGCGACATCGTCAGGTCCTGGAGTAGTAGGTATAGATCTTGAAGTGCCTTTAGAGAATTCAGGAGATATTGATTTTGTTCTGGAATGGCAAAACACCCAATTGAATCAAGAAGGCACAGTTGAAATTAATTCAGACATATACATCAATCCATATTCAGGTCCTCTTCAAATGGTAATTCTTGTCTTTGTACTAGTCTGTGGATTAGCTTGGTTGGCGCATAGAATATGGGGTAATGATGATTCAGATGACTGAACAAAGAACCGCTCTACTCATGACCTTGGTGCCATTCTGAGGTGTTATGGTGCTACCACCCGACCATGCTGACCGAGTGATAAATCAGCACCGTGCTCGTGTCGAAAAAGTAGCCATGTTCGGTACCTTGTTTTTGATTGCATCAGCAGGATGGTGGTTATTACCTGCAACTGATGGTAGCGTTGAGATGCTACCTAGGATGGGACCTGTAATTGCGATATTTGTTTCTTCATTATTATTGATGGATTTAATCGATTATGGCCCTGTACAAAGATCAAGAATAGCAGTTGCCGCTGGCTTAGCATGGCCCATGATTCTTGCTTTATGTCTAGATTCAATAGGAGATGGTGACCGTGCAATAGCCACGGCGATCATGTTTATTGTTGCTCTTTTCCTTGCAAGACACTGGAATTATTCACTATCAAATAGTATTACTAGTCGACGTCTTAGGGGTTTTTCAGCATTAGCGGGTGCAGCTTTTGCAGTAGCAATTGCATTTTCTTTGGAAATAAGATATGAGTTTGTTTTATTTGCTGCAGTTCCTTCATTTATTATTGGAGTAAGAGATTTAACATTAAAAGATGATAATTATGATTCAAGGCAAGAATTTAGCAACAGGCTGAAGGAGGCACAGATCTGGATGTTGAAACTCAGAGCAGATAACTCGGGGTTGGAACAAGCTGCATCACTGATACAACAAGCTAACGAGAAAGGCTGGAAAGATCCAGCTCGTGGTATGATTTTGATAGAAGAAGCAGAAAGGGAGGCAGAACGAATAATGGCAATGTCCTTCGACATTGATGCAATACGTTCTGATTGTTTGTTATGTGTTGAAAGTGCAGAGAAAATCGCTCCATTAGCCAAGGGTCCTAGACATGCATTTGAGATGGGTGACCGTGAAGCTGAATTAGGTTCACTTAGAGATGCTGAGATACTCTACCGTCTTGCCAAGACAAAGTCTTCTACTATAGAGGAACATTGGCTCGTAGCAGTTGAAAAAATAGAGGAAGCAGAGATCGCAATTTCAGGGAAATCAGGTTCTGTGTATGATTCGGTTCTGGGTATAATTCGTGCGGCTCGTGAGGCATTGGAGGCGGAAGAACCAGAAGAGGCATTACATATTGCAAATGCGATACCTGGTCATCTTGAGAGTCTTGAATCAAGTGCTGTAGAGGCTGAATCTTCAATTAAGGAAGCAGAGGAGGCTCTTGCATCAGTAGATGAAGAATTATCTCTTGCCAAAGCGGATCGACTAAATCAGGCTAAAGAAGCTCTTTCTAAAGGCGACACACCTCTTGCTAAGGGATTGGCAGATAGCTTGATCAGAGAAATTAGAGATACATCAGATGCGATGACTGAAGTCCAGCGTGCACTTCGACAGAAGAAACAAATCAACTCCAGATTCCCCACTGGTTCAGTTGGTGAAACTTGGAATAACCGACTTCAAGAAATCGAAAAATTGGCTTCAGTAGGGGAGTGGAATTCTGCCTCTGAAGGTTTGAATAATCTTACAGCAGATCTGCAGATTTTTGAATCTGAAAGATCCGATGCGAATGAGCTTCTTGAGTTCCTTGAAGACGAGTGGAATAGTCTCCGCCGCCGCCTTACTTCATCCGGAATTGGAGTTGATGACAAATCACGTATGAATGCCGAGAAATCAGTAAATTTGGCTAGAGAGCACCTGGAAAAAGGTGAAATTCAGGATTGCCTTAAGGCCCTAGGGTCCGCTGATGAAATTCTTGAAAGTCTAAGACGTAGAGTCTAATATTGGAATTAGTCAAGCATTATTGATGTGACTTCGTTTTTACCGAAACAATAAGGGCAGCATTCTTCTACTACGTATTTTTCACTACGAATATCCTCTTTAGTTAATGGTTCCCGACAAGCAAAGCACATTTCATGATCAGTCTCATTCAGGTCCTTTCCTACAGCCACTCTCTGATCAAAAACAAAGCAGTCACCATTCCAGTGTGCGCCCCCAGTTTCCTTGAAGTAACCCAAAACTCCTCCCTTAATTTGGTATACATTATTCCAACCTTCATTTTCCATTACTACACTCGCTTTTTCACAACGTATCCCACCAGTACAAAACATCACTACTGGTGTTGATTTATTTTCATCCAGATTCTTGATTGCTTCTGGAAATTCTCTGAATGATTTAATATTCAGATCTATTGCATTCTCAAAGGTACCTATTCGTAATTCGTAATCATTACGTGTGTCTAATACAATTACTTCACGATTCTCATCAAGCCATTCTTTGAATTCTAGTGGTTCAATGAATTCACCTGTATGTTGGCCTGGCCTAATTTCATCCATACCCAATGCAATAATTTCTTTCTTTAAACGAACCAACATTCTCTTGAAAGGCTGATAGTCTGTGTATGATATGTGAAGAGAAATATTTGAGAATCTTTCATCTTGATTCAAGAAACTAACATATTCATCTATTGCATTCTGTTCCCCTGCTAAGAAGAAATTGATACCATTAGGACTTAGCAATATGGTTCCTTTGAGATTTAGTTTCTCTGTTATATCACGAAACGGTTGACGTAACTCATCACGATCTGATAGGTCAACAAATCTGTACCCTGCAATATTGACTATATTTCCTCTCATAGGCTCATCCGACATCAAATCACCTTAGGATGTAGGAACTAGTGACAAATCCTTCTGCCTATTTGTTATTTCAGCAAAAATATCAGCAACAAATTGGTCAAGTGGAACACCCTTGCATTGTTCTCCATTACGAGAATCTCCTTTCCTGTCCATTCTAATTGACACGGTCTTATTATTTTCTTCATCTTCCCCTAGAATTAACATGTATGCTGGCCGCATTTTTCTATGCATACGTATCTTCTTTCCAATAGTTGCATCGGAATCATCTACAGATACCCTAACTCCTGCATTCTCCAGAGCCTGTCTAACCTCATCAGCGTACTCCCTCTGTTTTTCTGAAATGGTGATTACCTGAACTTGTATTGGTGATAACCAAGTAGGGAAACATCCAATCCAGTGCTCAGTGAGGAAGGCAACAAATCTTTCATGAGTTGAAAGGGGTGCTCTATGAATGACAAACACTTCACCATTTTCCTCACCATTCTCATCTTTGTAACTTAATCCAAATCTATCCTTGGCAGCGAAATCCAATTGAATTGTGGACATTGATTCCTCTCTTCCAAGAGCAGTTGTGAATTGAATATCTATTTTTGGTCCGTAGAAAGCGGCCTCTCCAATCGCCTCGACAAATGGAACTCCAATATCTTCGAGAATAGTTCGAAGGTGATTCTGCGTGGTCTCCCAATTCTCAGGTTGTTCTATGTATTTTTCAGTTTTCTCAGGATCCCAAAGAGATAGACGTAGATGGAAATTTTCGAATCCGAATGTTTGATAGTAATCGTTGACCATTTGCACATTTGCTCTGACTTCTTCAGCAACCTGATCTAATGTACAGTAAATATGAGCATCATTCATCGAAAGCATACGAACACGTAGTAGTCCAGATAGGGTCCCTGAGAGTTCGTTTCTATACACTGTTCCATACTCAGCAATCCTCAATGGTAAATCTCGATAACTTCGCTTTTTGTTATTAAACACCAAATGGTGCATTGGGCAATTCATCGCCTTCAGGTAGTAAGTCCCGTCGTCCATTTCCATTGGCGGATACATCGAGTCAGCATAGTGTGGCAGATGCCCACTGCATTCAAACAATTGTTGCTTTGCTAAAACTGGCGTTGTTACTCGCTGATACCCATACGACTCTTCAGTTTCAACCGCATAATGTTCAATCTCGGATTTTAGAATCTCACCATTTGGTAACCAGACTGGTAATCCCTTACCAATCATTTCGTCAATCATGTAGAGTTCCATTTCTTTTCCAATCTTCTTGTGGTCGCGCTTTCCTGCTTCCTCAATTTGTCTTTGCCGTTCTTTTAGTCCTTCTTTTGTGGCATAGCACATTCCGTATATTCGAACAAGGGATTCTCGCTTGTTATCAGCTCTCCAATATGCTGTACTTGT
>CESM01029085.1_pt1 | contig 34865 bp, 26 predicted proteins | sample 361421 | NCBI WGS metagenome assembly CESM01 (sample SAMEA2622219, study PRJEB7988) | marine metagenome | isolation source: saline water (ENVO:00002010), including | reverse complement strand
AGATGGTTTCCTTCAGATGACATTCACTTACGATGATGTAGACGCGGATGGAATGATCTCTGCTGGAGATACCTTATCCCTTGACGATACTATGGGACTAGAAGTTGCAATCTACGACTTATGGGCATCTGAATACACAGATGACTCCAAGGCTATTGGACCTAGTCTACCTGGCTTTGGATCGTTGTTGGCAACTATTGGTCTACTTGGTGCAGCACTAGCTGGTCGAAGAGATTGAACTAACAATCTTTGATCGAGTTCCGTAGGAACTCGTGAGATTTAGACCGTTGAGTTCTTGGCCTGTACCCAACCTGTGGTAAACGTGGAATCCGACCAAGTCCTTGAAGAGACCGAGAAAAATGGTCTTGACAGGGAATTAGATCTGATTAGGCAACGCCGTGAAGGAGATCGTAGATTCTTTCGTGGTGCATTTGAAGATTACACTTTGATTATTGGAGTATTAATTGGTCTAACCTTCTTTGGGTCTGTATTCGTAATGTCTTCTGGCTGGGTAGCAGCCGATTCTATTGTTATCGACAAGACATTATCTCAAACACCATTAGATCCAGGTGGAGAATGTGTTGACAAAAGAGGAGAGATATGGTTCAATGTATTCTACGACGTTGATGGCCATGTTGTAAAAGTTCAATCCCACAATGTCGATCCAAATTTACAAACAGTAATTGGAATAACCGTTCAGTTAAATGAGACTAATGAATTGTCCAATCTTCAAGGTAGTTTAGGTGATCAAGAATTGAGATTTGACACATCTACCCTAGAAAATGGTCATTACAACACAACAGTTGGTATATGGGAAGTAACTACTGATGGTGATATTGAGATATTATCTCAAACGGAATTAAAATCCCTGATTGATAATGGCGTCCTGTTAAGTGACAAGTTGGTTGAAATAGAGATATCATCACATGTTGAAGTCATTGATAATGACCCAAGATCTTGCTGGACTATTACTGGTTTAGGAGATTGGGGCTGGATTATGATGGGTGCTGAATGGGTAGGTGGTAGAGAAGCAGCCATGCTTACAGGTGGAAGCGCAGGAATACCTGCTTGGTGGATGGCAATGGTCTCATTGGGCATGTCTCTGTTCTTCTTATGTGTACAATATCCTCTAATGCACAAAATGTACCATAGAGATACTGATGATCTACTTACTGAATCACAACTTCGTAGATTAATACAAAGAACCCTTAGAAAATCTACGAATGATCTTCGTATAGATATTGATTCTGAAAAGATGAAGATGCAGGAACGTGCAATCTCAATTGATGTATTGATACCTTACACAACTCGTAGTACAACAATATCTGAGCCTATTGATATCCGTGCGGTATTGACTCGAACATTATTGGAAGAATTTGCAGTATTTGGCGAGATGAGACCATTACAAATGCGCTTAATGTGTATTGATGATGGGATACACGAAGCACATGACTCGAGTCTTTTATCATTGAAAATAGGAGATGAAAAAATAACTCCAATTGAAGACTATTCATCATTCTTTACTGAAATGAGCGCATATGGTTGGCTTGAAGCAGCTGCGAATACTAGTATGAATAGATGGTTCAAAAAACATGATCTTGTTGATTTTGGCACTGCTGTTTTAGCTGATGAAGATGCTGTATTTGTACGTGTAATATACCAACCTGTAACGAGATTCTCATATTTCTTTTTCAAGCCAACATTTACTGATTTGCAGCAGGATCTTTATGATCATCTAATAATCGATCTCGAACCTCATCTTGGAGGTAGAGTACTAGTTGTTAGTGCTAGAAATGAGAAGGCAACACTTTCAGATCAGGCTATGGCTGGAAGAGTTGAACAGCCTACAATGGAAACAGATCGCTTGGGAATTACGTCACGAATTAAAGGAATGGGACTATTATCAGAAAGTGAAGAAGAGGAATTAGTTGGCGAGGCAATGGTTGCTAAACAAGGCGGAATAACTGGGGCATTACTCCAAAATCCATTCATGGGAGATATTCTATCAAGTGTTGAATACGTTGCTCATAAGAATCAAGACCGAATTGATAAATATGGATTTTGGTTCTTGATTGTCTTCGTCTGGATTCCATTTATGGCTAGTGGTGTACTTGTTGGTGCAATGTTAGGTCTAGTTGCTCGGATGAAGTTCCAACGAGTTCTAGCAGCTTGTTTGTTTGGAGGTACTGCTGCATCATTAACATGGGCATATACAGCACGTGGAATAATTGAGTTCATGGAAAGGTATCATGCTGAAGCCTTTATTCCATTCATAATATTGCTAGCTGTTCTTTTCACAGTAATGCATCTGAGACGGAATAAAAGACGCAGAAGAGAGGAATTATTCCGCGAATCAATGGAATTTTTCTCAGGTGTAAATATTGCCTGACCTAATCACAGTGGCATTCATTAGCAAATTATGTTTAGATTCAACTACGGAGTAGTTGTATGTCTGAATCACTGCTGGAGATGAAAGGAATAGAACGCCATTATGTAATGCCTTCTGGTACTGTCAAGGCTCTAGATGGGGTCAATCTTGAAATCAGTGAAGGTGAGAGAATAATACTTCTAGGTCCATCTGGATCTGGTAAATCAACGCTTCTAAACTGTCTATCAGCACTAGATACGCCCACAGAAGGATCTTACCAATTTGCTGGTCAAATGGTCCCTAGAGCACCAGAATACGTACCTAGGTGGTGGAATAGAGTTGATTCTCTTCCATGGTATGCGGCATTCTTCTTTCGCCGCATCGTCAAAATCTTATTCTTCCCCTTGGACTATTTCATTCATTCAAGACCTATGGCAAAGGCTAGTGAGAAAGCCACATCTTTTAGGAGAGAGAATATTGGATATGTATTCCAGTTTTTCAATCTCCTCCAAGACTTAACAGTCTTGGAAAATATACTTCTAATTCAGGAATTAGCAGATGGTCGTGATGAAGAAAGGGCCAAACATCTCCTTCGACTTGTTGGTTTAGAGAATGAAATGAATAGATTCCCTGCTGAGATAAGTGGAGGTCAGCAACAGAGAGTTGCAATTGCCAGAAGTCTCGCCAAGAAACCTAGGCTTCTACTCGGAGACGAATTGACAGGTAATCTAGATTCTAAGACCTCAGATATGGTAATGGAAGTATTAGTCAAAGCATGTGAAGCAGAAGGAATAACTTGTGTTTTTGTGACTCATGATGAGTCACTAACAAAATATGCTACTAGGGTTGTAAGAATAGACAGTGGGCAAATAATTTCGGACAAAATAATTGAATGAGGTGATTTCTTGTTTGGACTACTTACAAAGCGATTGGCAAGAAGTCTATGGCGTAGTAAACTCCGACTTTTTGCAGTTATTCTAATGGTTATGGTTGGAGTATTTGCAGGCATCTCATTTGCCTCTTACGCACATACTGCAACTAATATGTACGATGACATATATGCTGATTCAGACGAGGGAGTAAACCTTCCAGATGTCTGGATAGAAAATCCTAGTTGGGTTTGGGATGGAGAAACTTCCGAATCAATTTGTGAGGAAATTGCTAATGACTGGCCCGAATCAGATCTTGTATTGAATGAATGTGAACCCCGTCTGATATTAGATGGTGTAATGTTTCATGTTAATGAAGAAGGTGATGAATCGATCGTCCCGGCTATATGGCATGGTATTGATGAAGGATATATGGATCGAGTTTGGATACCAAACGATGACTGTTGTTCAGGAGTGATGGCCAGCGCACAAGATGAGATTGTAATTGATGTAAGAGTAGCCACTGGCATGAATCTTGATCTTGGAGATACGATTTCAATTGCTTCAGGATCTGGAAGTATGGATTATACTGTAGTTGGAATTGGTTTTCATTCTAATCATCTATTCTTCGCCCAAGAAGGGTCACTATTTCCTTCAGAACCGGGTACTTTTGCTACTGGATATATGACTGCAGAAGGATTAGAGAATCTAGCCAATCTTAGCTCAGGTTCATCCAATCATCTTCTTATTGATATTGAGGGGACTCCTCAATATGATTTCCAATCAACTGAAGATATTGAAGGTGAATCACTCTCAGCAGTTATTGTTGAACTTAATTCCTTAATGCAGGGTATAGACGATAACCCCTCACTTGTTTATACTAGATCAGGGGTAGATTCTGTTGAACTTCTGCGTGCTGATGCTGAGACTGCGATGTCAACTTATATTCCAGTTACTGCAATGATTGCAATTGTGGCAGGAATTACAATATTCTTGAGTCTTCAGAGATTAATTCAGTCTCAATCTAGAGAAATAGCAATCCTTCGTACTCTTGGCATACCTCGAAATGCAATAATTCCTGCATACATAATGATGCCATTATTGATTGGTCTAGTAGGGACTTTCTTTGGCATAATATTGGGTAAATTCATTGGAGCACCATACATGTCTTCGATTTATGAAGATATTATTGGAATTCCAATAATTCTAGAAGATTCTGATATCACACCACTCATATTACAGATATCTGCGATTTCTATGTTTATAGTTTTGATATCTGGATTATTCCCTGCCATCCAGGCATCAAGGTTACAGCCCCTTAAAATTCTTCGAGGACATCACGAGATTAGAATTTCATCTAAAGGAATTCAGAAAATCACATCCAGATTACCTTCTACAGTTGGTCTGACAATTAGATCTAGCATTAGAAAACCTACTAGGCTTGCTTTTACATTCGTTGCAGTAGGACTTTCGATGCTTATTTTTGGTAGTATGACATTAATGATGGGTACGATGGAAAATGCCGTACTTGGTAATGTAGAAGATAATCAGAATTGGGATGCTCAAGTAGTAGTGCCATTTGGTGGTGAAATTGAGGTTAATGATTGGGCTGAAGATAGAGGTGCTATTCATGAATCATTACTAGTTTTTCCAGCCAATGCGGAAGGAGATACAAGATACCTTCTTACATATGGACTTGATACAATTTCTACAGACAAAGATTCGATGATCGTTATAGACTTGAAAGAAGGGGTTCTTCCCTCTATAAATTCAGAAATCCCTCAGGTTCTTATTGATCAAGGTCTACAGCATTTCCTTGATTGGCAGATTGGAGATAAACAAACTCTGATGTTTGGCTCGATTTCGTTAGAAATTGAAATTACTGGAATTACTCAAGGAGAGGTGTCTAGAACAGTTTACTTCCATAGACAAGATCTTTCTCCAGTAGTTGGCATAGAAGCGACTTCTGTTTTACTAGATCTTCCAGATGGGGTTGAAGTTGATAATGAACTTGGTGAAATATCTCTTGGAATTACACAAAAGCAAGATCTGATTGAAACTTATGAATCTCTTTTAGAGCAGCAAGAAGGATTCTTTGCTTCAATACTTTCCTTGGGAGTTATTATTGCAATTATTGTTTTGTTTAACACTCTAATCATTAACCTTACAGAAAGGGATATAGAAATAGCCACCTTAAGAGTCCTCGGGGCCCCAATAAATCGAATTGGTGCAATGATGTTGGGAGAACATATTGCGATAGGTTTGGTAGGGGGAGTTCTCGCCTGTATTTTCACAATAATAGGCACTCAAGCATTGATTTCTTCATTCGTTCAATGGGCATTTTATCTGACAGTATCTCTAGATATCTATGTTGCAATGGAATTAATCGGTATTGTTTTGTTAATTTCTGTGATGTTAACACCAATTGGAATTTGGCGCATCAGTAGGATGGATTTAGTTGAGAAAGTAAAAGATCTATCTCAGTGAGGGTTGTGTTATGCGTGTAGTTACGTGGAACCTGAATGGTATACGAGCAGCAATACGAAAAGGTCTCGATAGTTGGCTTGAGATTATTGATGCTGATGTGTTATTATTACAGGAAGTAAGAGCTCTTCCCGAACAATTACCTTCTGATTGGTCTTTACCAGAAGGTCACAATGTAATTTGGCATCCTGCAGAAAGGAAAGGATATTCAGGTGTGGCATCTATTTCTAGGGTTGGAATTAGTGAAATGAGTAGAGGAATAGGAACTATTCTTGATCCTGATGATTCAGAAGGAAGGGTCCTTACAGCTAAATGTGGGCCATTAACTTGTATCAATATCTACCTCCCTAATGGTGGAGCAAATCCTGAAAGACAGGCCTACAAGGACCGCTGGTTGGAAGATCTCTTAGAGTGGTCGCGTATCTTTATTGACTCCTCTGAGCCAGTAGTTCTAGTTGGTGATTTGAATATTGCACATACTGAAAATGACATCTGGAATCCAACAGGGAATAGAATGACTTCGGGATTTCTTGATCATGAGCGTGAGTGGTTCAGTCGCTTTCTTGATAGTGGTTGGCATGATCTTCACCGTATCCATTTTGGGGATCGTAAAGGACCTTACACATGGTGGTCTAATCGAGGTCAGGCAAGAGCATTGGATAGAGGATGGAGGATAGATTACGTTCTAGCAAATGATGCAGCATTTGCTGCCTTCAAGTCTGCGAGTGTAAATCGAGAGGCTGGTTTAGCAGCATCTGATCATGCACCACTGATTATTGATTTCTCTTTCTAAAATTATATCTCCTCTCCCCTTGGGAGAGGATATTTTTCGTAGTTTTACGAAACACATCCTTTCAAGTGAGAGTGTGTAGGCGGAATTCCATGGCAGAGACCCTAGAAGAGAGGTTAGCCCGCCTACTTCCGGGAGGAAAAGGTGTTTGGATTCCTATGGATCATGGAATCTCTAGTTACCCCGAAAACGGTCTTGATAGGATGGATGAGGTTGTAGATTCCTGCTTAGAAGCAGGTGTAGATGCTATAGTTTTACAGAAAGGTTCTCTGACTCACCAACTTGAAAGAACTGGATGGAATGGATTTGTTTGTCATGTTTCAGTTTCAACAGTACACGCTGGTGCAAGGTCTGGGGAGAAGGTCAGAGTGGCATCGGCAGAAGAATGCCTGTTCAGAGGTGCCTCAGCTTGTTCCGCTCAAATCAATCTGGGTGAAAACTCTGAACCTGAAATGATTTCAGACATGGGCAAATTAACTGGAGAAGCAATATCCCTGGGTATGCCTGTTCTTGGGATGATTTATCCTAGAGGGCCTAATCTCGTAGTAGCTGAAGATGATACAACAAAGGGTGTTGCTCATGCCGCTCGATTAGCATGGGAATTAGGCTGTGACGTAGTCAAAGTTCCATGGACTGGTGATGTCAAATCATTTTCAGAGGTATGTTCTGCAGTACCAATCCCAGTTCTTATTGCAGGTGGCCCTATGGAAGTAGATTTCAGAGAAACCCTATCTATTGTTTCACAAGCTATGGCAGCAGGTGGCGCTGGTGTTTGTATGGGTAGACAGGTATTTGGTGGGCATACTGCATCACATGTAAGAGCCCTTAGAGCAATTGTTCACGAAGGTACCAGCGTAAATGAGGCAGCCAAATATCTGAGGTGAACATCTCATGGAATTGTGGGTCGAATCATCTTCTAGTTCACAAATTAATGAACAAGCAGATCGAATTTGGAATGGTTCATCTCCAGATGTTGCCATTGTTCAAATAGATGATTACAAAGGTCAAGAACAAGCGATATCATTAGTTGGTATGATTGACTGGATTTTGGTACATTGTTCTGATTGGACAATGATACCTCTTGAAAATATAGTATCGATAGCAGCAGGTTCTGGAACTAGAATTGCAGTATCAATCGATAAGGAAGTAGAATTGTCAGGTGCAGTCTTTGCTCTTCAGCATGGGGTTGACGCACTACTTTTACCTCCCAATGAATCGATATGGAATGCAGCTAGGGATATCATAGGAAATAGAAAGTCGACTAGTGAAGAAAAAATGTCTAATGTCGAATTAACATATGTGTCAGTAAAAGATGTTTCATCAGCCGGTGTTGGGGAAAGAGTATGCATTGATCTAATTGAAAGATTAGAGGAAAATGAGGGCATGCTAATAGGGTCTTCAGCAAATGCATTAGCTCTTGTTAATGGAGAAACAGTTCCATCAGAGTTTGTACCAACAAGACCTTTCAGAGTCAATGCTGGAGCAGTTCATGCTTATTGTTTGATGGCAGATAGTAGTACTCGTTATCTTAGTGAATTAGTAGCAGGAGACAGGGTATCTATTATCGATTCATCTGGTTGCTTAAGAGAAGCATCTGTAGGTCGTCTCAAAATTGAGAAGCGTCCATTTCTTGTTATTAAATTTGAAACATCTTCTTCAGTAGAAGGACAAGTTATTGTTCAGCAGGCGGAAACTGTAAGGCTTGTTGGTGAAAATGAATTAATATCTGTTACTTCACTTGAGAGTGGTGATAGATTTCTGGTAAGATTAGCAAGTGGTATGAGGCACATAGGACGTAGTCTAGAGGGAGAGATGATTGAGAAATGAGAATTTACGGTTCAGGAAATGCTCATGCAGGTTTCAGTCTTCTCCATGCGGCAGGATGTGGCAAAGGTCTGGCCATACCTCTTGAATTACAGACTACAGTTTATCTAACTAATCATCCTGTTAAGAATCATAGTGATGAACATGGTTTATTAGAAGAATTACTCCAATTTTGGAGGTCTAAGCCGGCAGAACTTCCAAGTGGCGAGTTAGGATGGAAAGTAATTTCAGATATTCCAATAGGAAAGGGGCTGAAATCTAGCTCTGCATTGCTACTTGCTGCATATAGGGCTCTAGAGGATGCGACAGGTACTTCATTTGATTTAGATTCTAAGATCGAAGAACTTTCTAAGATTCAGAAAAATTCAGGTTGCAGTGTTACCGATGGTTTTGATGACTTGACTGTAGCCTCTGGCGACCAGAAAATTTGGTCTGAAAACTCAGAGTTAGATGATAATGATATTTTTGTTATCTTACCTGATAAGAATAAGTCTAAGATAGATATCAATAATTTCAAGAAATTAGAATCAGAATTTTTGAGAGTAAATGAATTGATAGAATCTCAACGTTTTATTGATGCATTTCGACTGAATGGTAAATTGGTGGCTCAAGCTATATGTGACAATGAATCGGAGTTAATCTGTGAGGACATAGAGATTTCAGTTGGAGGATGTTCTGCTGCCATTACTGGTTCAGGTCCTGCAATAGTAATTTTATGCGAATCTTATTGGTCTTCGAGGGTCATAGATTATCTTGAAAACAAGAACTTGAAGTGGATCAGAACCAAAATATTGCGTGATAAAATAGCAATGAAAAAAGAACTTTAAGGTGGCGAAAAGAAATGGGAATGAGTTTAGGCGATTCTGTCCGTATTACACTATTTGGTGAGAGTCATGGCATCTGTGTAGGTGCTCTTCTCGAAGGAATACCTGCTGGTACCAAAATCAATGAAGATATATTGGCAACTGAAATTGCTCGCCGAAAACCAGGTAAAAAAGGACTGAGCGCCCGTTCAGAGACCGACAAGTGCGAAATTCTTTCGGGCGTCTATAATGATCAAGCGACAGGTTGGCCCATCCTTATACTAACTTGGAATTCTGATGCACGTTCAAAAGATTACTCATTTCTTCCAGATCATCCACGACCAGGTCATGCCGATCTTCCTGAACAGATACGTTCTGGTGGGGCAGCAGATCTCCGAGGAGGAGGTTCTCAGTCAGCGAGGCTAACTTATGGTCTAGTAGCAGCATCTAGCCAACTTCGAGAGATAATCTCAGATGCTGGCTGGCGTGTTGATGCTCATCTTCATAGTGTAGGAGATATTGTTTCTAGACCATTATTTGAATTAGATAGAGATACAAATTTAGTAGAGGGCTCAGATATGGCTAGATTGAATTGTAGAGATCCTGAAATAAGTGTTGATTTCTCCGAATTAATAGAATCAGTTAGAATGGATCAAGATTCTATAGGCTCTAGTGTAGAATGTGTGATAGAGGGGTTGCCAATTGGACTAGGAGAGCCTTGGTTTGATGGTTTAGAGCCCGCATTAGCAAGAGGAATGATGGCTATTCCTGGTGCAAGAGCCGTTGAATTTTCTCGTGGAGTAGAGTCATCCAAAATGCGAGGATCTGAACATAACGATTCATGGTATTTGGATGGTAAAAAAGTTGCACTTTCAGGATCAGATAAAGGATCTGCTGATGGCTCACTTGGTGGACGTTCAACAGGAGCTCCTATGCGCGTGGTTGTACATTTCAAACCACCTAGCAGCATCTCGCGTGAGCAGAACACTCTTCATCTTCCAAGTGGGGAACAGAAATCACTCCGAGTTGTAGGTAGGCATGATCCTGTACTTGGGCCTAGGGCTGTACCTGTTGTGGAATCAATCGCTAGATTGGTTATTGCTGATTTAGGAATGATCGGGGGATATATTGACTCATTCCCAGAATAGAAGAGATCAGTCACTACGTCCTTCTTGCATACGTTGAATTCGCAATGGGAGATTAATAGCAAATGCCGCAGCAATTACTGTGAAAACAATAGCAGTGCCCAATGCAACACCATAGACACTTGTTAATTCAACAGATTCTCTTAGTCTATTAGCGGCAACATCGTCAAACAAACCTACTATTGCTGGAATAATTAGATTGATTAGTAGCGTTAGTAGAGCCACTAATCCTGCAATAAGAGGCGTAATACCGACAGAACGATGATACTGTCGGATGATTTTACCTTCTCCCATGACATAAACTTCTCCAGTTCGGATAGATGTGTCAAGCATAGAGAAGCGAATTATTCCACTGGTAAGTTCGAAGTACATTACAAGGAAAAGAGCATACAAGATTAGGAACACTTTCTGTGCAATTTCATTTTCAGGAAGGAGGTCTATCCCGAATTCAACCTTACTTCCCGCAAATCTTAGGGTAATCATTACTAACATCACATATGATATTAGAAGAGCTCTTTGATCACGCTGGAATATTCCATATAGTCCTCCTATAGAACCAATTACTAGAATTGAAAGATGTACGATTCCACCAAGAATTGGCATTCCTACTAGATTTGAAAGTGAGAACCAGGCAGTCCCAGAAACAGGTGTGATTACAAATGTAATGAATGCCAGAATTACTAGTACTGCTGCTGATGCCATTTGTAGGGTAGCGACGGTGTTATTAGGTGGTAGAAATTTAGTTGATGAGACAATAGGCCCCCCAAAGAAAGACTCAATCCATGAGGGGACATGTATTTCTGGAATAGCATCTTTTGGAATCTCAGTACTACTTTTCATCCTACCTGCAGCCTTTTTTCTGCTAGGTGCTGATGAACGTATTGTTTTACCATCATATAGATGAGAAGTATCACTACTTCCTTCACTCTTAATTCCATCTGCCATCTTATTCACCTCCTCAGAATCCTCTTGCCCCTGCTAGAGCTGTAACTAACATCATGTCCGGTTCCCAATCCATAACATTAGCTCCAAGTCCACGAAGTTCACTGATGAGTATGTCTCTTTCAGTTTTCAGAACCTCATATCCAGTCCGATCTAGCCTTCTAGCATCAAATTCAAACTCAAGACTAGATGGTGATAATATTGTCACATCAAAATTTCTTGCTCTTAGGTCACGAACTGCATCAATAATGGTGGGGTCGTCCTCAAGTGGACTTAGAATAATGATTGGGCTTCCTCTGTTGATATGGGGGAGTATTCTGTTTGTTACAACTTTTAGTGGAGTGTTTCCTTTTGCCATAGCTCCTGCAAGTTTAGTTAGAATTACGTATAGTTGCTTCTTACCAGTATCTCGATCTACAGATACTATTTCGTCACCATATGTGACTAGTCCTACCGAGTCTCTTCTTGAGAGGAAGTATTGGGCAAGGCTTGCTGCCGCTCTTGTGCTGTAAACTAGAGAATTTCGACTAACGGGTCCTGTTTCAGACACAGAACGACTATCTACAATTAGGATAATATCTGAAACTGCATCTCGTTCATATTCGTTAACCATCATTTTACCCGATCTAGCCCATGCTTTCCAGTTGACTTTCTTCATAGGGTCTCCAGGGATATATTCACGTAGGTTATAGAAATTTGATCCTTCACCAGGGTTGCGAATATTTACAGCCCCAGTGAAGATTTTTGGAACCCTACTCTTGATTAATGCATCCTTAATATCTTCCATCTTGGGGAATACTAGGAAATCATCGTATAGATGTATTTCTCGTTCATTGTGAAATAAACCAAAAGTATCTTGCACACGTACACAAACAGGGCCAATAGTATAGAATCCTCTCAGTGGGGCTTCAATTGTGTATGAAATTTCTGTTTCTTTCCGACCGCCTAATTCCATGAGTACATAATTTGCACCTTTCTTGATGCGCATAACCTCAGGAACACGGTCTCTGACTTCCAGAACCTTGGAGAGAGTTGAACGGTTCTGAATTCTTAAGACAACGTCAATTTCACCATCTTCGAATACCCTTGCGGATGAAAGTTTCCTCATTGCTATAATAGACTGTAATTGAATTCCTGCATCAGCATCAGCATCCTCAATTCGTCTACCGCTTGATGCAACATCTGCATGAGTTGTACGGAATGCTGCATAAGTTAGGAATGATAGAAGAACCACAGCAACAGTGACTAGTTGTTGATTTCTCAACACTAGTCCTAGAAGATACAGCGCTATCGCTAGAGATGCGAACATCGCTGATTTTCTACTCCATGCCATTGGCTAATCACCCATTTTATTGTTCTATAGTTTGATCAAACTGTTGGTACAGGTACTTGTCTGAGGATGTCTGAAATAACTTCATCATTCTCTAGACCCTTAATTTGATGTTCAGGTTTTAGGATCAATCTATGTGAAACTGCAAGAGTCGCAACGGATTTGACATCATCAGGTGTGACAAAGTCTCTTCCACGCATTGCAGCCGCTGAACGGCTTGTCTTCAACAAAGCCTGTGAACCACGTGGTGACGAACCAACTAGTACACGTGGATCTTCACGAGTTCGCGACACAATTTCTACCATGTACATTCGTACTGCAGGATCTACATATACTTCCTCAATTGCTTGTTGCATTGCAACAACTCGTGCAGGATCAGTGATTACGTCGACTTCCACTTCATCCTTACCACGTGCGATACGTCGAGCCAAAATCTCATCTTCGTCAGCACGATCTGGATATCCAACACTCATCTTGAACATGAATCGATCCAACTGAGCTTCAGGTAGAGGATAAGTTCCTTCTTGCTCAACAGGATTTTGTGTAGCCATAGTCAAGAAAGGTGCAGGTAATTTATGAGTAACGGTACCAATTGTTACTTGTTTCTCTTGCATAGCCTCTAGCAGAGCTGCTTGTGTCTTAGGTGGTGCACGGTTAATCTCGTCAGATAGTAGTAGGTTACAGAAGATAGGTCCTGGTTTGAAGCTAAATTCTCCCTTCTTTGCGTCATAGATATTCGTACCAGTGATGTCCGCTGGAAGCAAGTCAGGTGTGAATTGCACACGCTTGAAATCGCATCCTAGAGCATCGGCGAATGTATTCGTCATCAATGTCTTTGCTAAACCCGGGTAATCCTCGAACAGTAGATTACCATTCGATAAGATATTGATCAACACATTGTCGATAACGTGGCTTTTTCCGATGATAACTTTCTGCACTTCGGCACTAATTGCATTACCAATAGCACCTACTGCAGCGAGTTTGTCACTCACCTTTTTTGAGCCACCCGCGGCCTTCTTTTTAGCAGTCGTTTTCTTTTCACTCATTTTTCTCTCTCCTTTTCCTCAATTTTTTCCCCAGCGCCTTATTGCAACCATTAGTTGTCTTAATTCTTGGGGAGTATATTTTCGGCTTTGGCTATATGCCAATTCTACAAGTCGGGGGTCACCGATCATAGTTTGAATTTCAGCAGGTGGTTTAATTGCCATCTGATCACGTGTAAGGTCATGGTGTACTCTTACCTTTGTAAATAGGGCTTGTTGCACTCTTTTTCTATATCCGCTTGGATCTAGTTTATTGGGCCGTTCCTTGAACCTAGTAAGGTCGAATACATGTCTCCAATTTTCTTTTTCGGGAATAACCATCATTGAAACCAAAAGCAATAGTCCGACATTCAGTACTACTAGCCACTTCAGGAATGTATTTGATGTAAGGAGGACTACTGTTCCCATTGCTTCCACAAATGGCGCCGATATTACTCCAGTAACATGCCTGCTCTCGTCAAAAACAATCTGGAAATTGCTCCTGTCTTCTCTAAGTGACTTTGCCATCTCTCTGTTGTCATGTTCCATTAAATCATCAATAAGAAGGGAGAAGTATCTTTCATTTCCTTCCCAGTATGTCTCTCTTACAGTATCTAACCAACAATGTCCAGTTTGTTGCTCACAAGAAGAACTCATTTTAGCACCCTCTGCAGAGTCTAGATCCCACATCCTATTGGAGAATGCTTCTTCATCTGAGACAAAAACAATACTTCCAGTCACAGATAATTCTTTCATGTTACTGCCAACAATACCTGCTGATCCAGTGGTGACTTGATCAAAGGCAGTAATGTTGTGATAATCTATTCTGATAATTAGTGATAAGTCTCCAGGAGCTGGGTTTTTCGGATCATCAGCCCGACCATTGCCTCGTATGTCAATAAATGCAGATGGAGAAGCAGTTGCCAGAATATTGACATCTCTATGATCTGGGTTTGCATTATCCATTGCTGTAGGTTCAAATTTCATCCCTGTAGGTGACCTAAACATAACTGGCATACGGCAGTTACGTCTATTTTCTTCACGCACTTCTATGTCCGTACATCCTTGACGTAGATGTGCCTGAGACATCTCATTTACATCCTCTGATACTGATGCTAGACCCCATACATTGAGCCATGATCCCGAGACCGCCTCGCCATTTTCATATTCAAGCCAATATTGGTTCTCATCATTTAGCGGTGCGTCAAAAAAGGTAATTCCAAATCGATTAGCAAGACGATTAGCATTAGTTCCATCCGCTGCAACTATTACTTTACCACCTTTTTCTGTTACAAAATCATAGATTGCATCTGCCTCAGTTTCAGCAATCGGCTTTTCTGGACCTATGATCATTAGAGCAGTACGGTGTGGGTCTTTCCAATCATTCACTAACATTGGAGTTGACATTGTGTTTGCGATGAAGTAGCCATCATCTTCAGATAGGCTATCTCTCATATCAGTAACTTGAGCATATCTTTCAATATCGTTATCTCCTCCAACTGAATAAGCGGAGTAATAAGTTTCCTTACCTGCAACAAAGATCATTGGTAGTATTAGAAGTAGAACAAAAGTAGTTGCGATAGAACCAATCACCATGTTGGTGAAATTCTTCTCATCACTTTTTTCATCAGCCATCTGTATACCATTCCTCTTGTTGTTAGCGTACGCTGGGATACCTACGCTCTTTGGCGAACCTCATTCCACAGATATATGTTGTTCATTCTAGGTCACTGTTAATACCCTAATTTGAAGGTCAATGGTGCATTTTTTGCACCACGACAGCAACCTCTTTATTGGCATTTTCATGCCCAAAATTTACATCTTTTTCATTGCCGACGTGGCGTCGCTACTAATGCTAACATTAGAGCAGTAATTAGTGTTATAATTCCGGGTGCTGGTAGGTTGGTAGTTACTACCTCAACAGGGTCTTCGTTATCATTGGAATCAGTATCGTCATCATCATCAACAATAGGTGAGGATTCTACAGTGACTCGCGTATAGTCATTCGAAAGTTGAGCGCCATCTGCGCCATTTGAAGTCACAGTAACTTCTACTCTACAGTTACGTGAAGGGTGACTTTCTGAAGTCATTATTTTAAGATCAGCAGTTGTTGAATCTCCAGGTTGTATAGTTCTACTAGTCAAAACATCTAGTCCTTCGCCAGTCGTCATAAGTGGACAATCATCAGTTACTTCAACATCTCTAGCTCGGTCCTGACTATTTCCTCTATTGGTTACAGTTACACGCAGTATGGATTCCGTACCTGAATTCATTGGCCCAACAGGATCTGCTAATTCAACACTTAATTCAAAAATTTCAGGGATTTCAACACTACCTTCTTTTTCTTGTGATTCTGGAATAATTACATCGACACTGGCTCGCTTCAATAGAGTAGCAGTTATTTTGAAATTCTCAATAGTACCTGCATTATATGAGAAAACATCTATCTGATTGAATGTTAAGGTGAATGAATCATTTGATCCCGCCTCAATAGTTTCTTCAGTAGGTGATGCCCCAATTGAACCTTCAAATGGTTCTTCATACTCAAATGAAACTGTAATCGCAGTCAAACTAGGATTGTCGATCCAAAATGATAATTGAACAATTCCAGAGTGATGAGCCATAAATGAATTTGCATCATCATCTTCAGGGTAGTCAATACCAAGTTCCCAATTTCCAAAAGATGGATCAGGTTGAGCCTGAGTAATTGGAATACACAGTGTCAACATAGTAATTACCATGCCGATGCTGATGAATTTTGACTTCATTCACTCACCTCTAGTAGACCCGCACAGGCTCTTCTGGTTAGAACTTTGATCATCTTTCTCCTATAGGATGTCGAGTACCAAGTGTTTTGTACAGGTTTCACATTTTTACGGATAGTTTCAGCTAGAGAGTCTATTGTATCTCCTCCATTCCAGTTAGAAATTGCATTTTTTGCCTCTTCAGTATGCCATCCTGGTATAGATTCCAGACCTGTTGTTGCGATTCGAAGCTTAGTGGGTCCTTTGATTCCCATTTTCCATAAAGCCGCTACTCCTGCCTCAGGGAAATCCCATGATTCTCTTTGTCTAAGTTTTTGATAATCTCCATTCCATTCTTTAACATCTTTAGGTAATGTAATGTGAGTTACTAATTCTCCCGGCTGCAGAACATTTCTCGTCATTCCATCTAGTTCGAAAAATTCATTCAGAGGCATTGATCTAATTCCTTTAATTGATGCTAAGTGGATAGTGGCCCCTAAGCACATCAAAACAGGAGCCAGATCAGCTTGATAAGTTGCCACGCAGAGTGTATTTTGATTGGGTATGACTCTACAATCGGCTTCTGTCCCACAGTCGCATTTGTGGCACCAATCTATTGATTCTCTCCATTGTTCTGTTTGATTAAACCAGTAACATCTTGTATCTAGACAGATATTACCTCCTACAGTTCCAGACCGTCGAATAAGAGTACTCGCGATAGAATCTGCGGCTTTGACAAGTACCGGATGTGTAGATCTAGATTTAGAGAGATCATGTAGTCTTACCATCGCACCAATATGTGTCGAACTGAGTTTCGTGAGTTCACTAATTCCCGATAAAGAGATTACATGAGGTTTCACATTAAGGTGCCATTTGTAATTAGGTAAAAGATCAGTTCCACCTGCAACCCAATCAAAGGATTCCTCCTCTTTAGTCAGTTCTCTAGCAATTTCTAGAGCTTCCTCTAGAGTTTTTGGAGTATGTAATTTGAAAGGAGGCATACGCATCATGCATCACCTCTGTGCCGTCTTTCTGTATGCTTCCATGCGCTACCAGCTAAGCGAGGTTGGGCTAGGTAATTTTCAGATGGAATTACATTTACTGCCCAGAGTTCATTGTTTTCTTCTGGAGGAGTAGTGGGGTCAAGTCCAAAGAGGGCACCATTATGGTATGGCTTTCTATTAGCATCTAACCTCCTTTCTAAATCTCTCTGAGCATGCTCACTAGCTCTTTTGGCTAGAGTTTCTTGTAGAGACGAATAATTTAGTTTTGGACTTGGTAAATCTAGTGGTTCATTGATACCTTGGCTTCTACATTTTCTTTCAATGAGTTTTAGTAGCCTATCTGGTGTTATTGGTAACTCTGCAGTTCTAACACCTATGGCGTCATAAACAGCATTACAAACAGCAGGTAAGATAGGGAGGAGGGGGCCTTCTCCGGCTTCCTTAGCTCCAAATGGTCCTTCGGGGTCATTCGATTCAACAATTATTGGAAATACCTGAGGCATTTCGTGTACACTTGGAATTTTATAGTCCAATAAATCAGGATTCATGAGATGTCCACCACGGCCATATCTCATTTCCTCACTTAGAACCTGCCCCATTCCCATGTGACAAGATCCGATAATTTGACCTTTTACTGCTAGAGGATTTAATGCCTTACCACAATCATGTGCAGCCCATACCTTGTCAACCTTTGTCTGACCCGTTTCAACATCTACAGATACTTCTGCTACATAGGCCGAAAATGAATATGCTGGTGCTAGGCCAGCTGCTGCGCCCTTGTGCGTACGCCCCATAGGTGGTGTTCTGTATGCTCCGGATGCAACTAGTGCTCCTCGATCTTCCTGCGCCTTGTGAAGCGCCTCAAGATACGAGATTCCTACAGCAGGATCATTCTTTGCGAAGATTCTGCGATCTCCTATGACGAGTCTATGGCGATCCGCACCAGTTACTTCTACCGTGGCATCAAGTAATTCATCGCGAATTTGCATGGCTGCAGAAATAGCAGCATTCGCATTCATGAAGGTCACACGTGAAGAGTAGGATCCTAGATCTACAGGAGATGTATCTGAGTCACGAGATTTGACTCTGATCATATCAAGAGGTAGACCAAGAACTTCTGCAACCGCTTGAGCAACAACCGTATCCGAACCTTGTCCTATATCTGCAGCACCTGTGTGTATTGTTACTCCTCCATCCATATCAATTTTCAAATGAACTGTAGCATGTGGGAATTTATTGGGATCCCAATGTATCGGCAACCCTGAACCTGAAATGAAAAATCCACATCCTATGCCTATTCCTTTTCCAAGAGGCATTTTGCGGAATTTCTTATCCCACCCACTTTCTTCTTTGACTCTTTCCAAGCATTCGCGCATTCCTATACTGGTAACTCTGAATCCAGTGATTGTAGCAGAATGAGGTGGGAGCAAGTTGGCTAGACGAAGAGTTATCGGATCCACTTCCATTTGCTCTGCTAGATCATCTAAGCCTGTTTCTACAGCGCAACGCGAGTTAACAGCTCCATGCCCTCGCATCGCGCCACTAGCGGGCTTATTTGTCCAGACTCGAGCGCCGGTGTAGTGGAATGCCCCAATTTCATATGGTGCCGTATGTAATACTCCATTGTAGTAGGTAGTTACATGACCAAAGGAAGCAAATCCCCCTCCATCAATGAGGGCATCAGTCTCAATTCCGCAGATTCTACCTTCATCATCTGCATGTAGATTCATTTCAATTCGTGAGGGATGCCTCCCACGGTTAATCCAATAAACTTCCTCTCTATCAAAAGTGATGCGCACTGGTCGCCCCGATTTTCTAGCAAGAATTGCCGAACACATCTCATGTGGGAATGGGTCTGACTTACCTCCAAACCCCCCTCCTACAAATGTTCTGTGAACATTGATTTGGTGCATTGGCACTTCAAGTACGTCTGCTAGAGCACGATGGACATAATGTGGTACTTGTTGAGGTGTATAGAGTGTTAACCTACCCGATGGGTCCCAATGAGCAACTACGGCATGTGGCTCCGTCGCAGCATGATTAACTCCTGCAAATAACCAGTTCTGTTTGTGACTAGCAATTGAATTCGATACCATTCCTCCAATATCTCCAAATTCTTGAAAAACACGTTTCTGTACATTTGCTTCACCAATATGGTATTTCCCTCTATCGTGTATAGGATTATCACTGTCTTCTAGTCCCTTTCGCATATCATGTATTGAGTCTAAAACTTCATACTCAACTTCAATCAATCGCTCAGCCTCCCGAGCCGTCGCTTCATCTTCAGCTGCTACACAGGCAACAAGATCTCCCACATGTCGAACCTTTTCAACAGCCATTGCATGTTCATCTTTGGTCACAGGTAAGACACCAAACTTATTCGCTGCATCAGCACCAGTGGCAATAGCAACTACTCCTGGTAATTCAAGTGCCTTTGAACAGTCAATTGATAGAACTCTTGCATAATGATGGGGAGACCGAACAATACGTCCTATTAATTCTCCAGGTAGTCTAATATCATCTCCATATTTGGCTTGTCCTGTTACTTTCCAATGACTGTCTACTAATGCAGTTGGTTTGCCTATAATTTGCCCACTTACCAGATCATCATGACGATGTGAACCCCATGGTTGAGTTAATTTTCCACCTTGTGATTCTGGAATCATTTCTTGATTGGTAGATTTAGAGAACCGGTTTTTGCCCCCAGACCCAGGTTTAGCAAATGGAAGCTTACCCGGCTGTTGTCTATAGCCGATCATCTCGTCCTCATCAGTCACTAAATCACTCTCCTCCAAATCCTGGGTGAGGGTCACTCTTTGGAGAAGTGGAATTTTCTACTTTGATCCCCTTGGTGAGTATATCTGATGCTGCACGAACTGAGTCCACAATCTGTTGATAACCAGTGCATCTACACAGATTACCTTCTATTGCACACTTTATTTCTTCATTACTCGGACTCGGATTCTCATTGAGTAGAGCCGATGTTACAACCAAGAATCCTGGCGTACAGAAACCACATTGTGAGCCTCCACATTCAGCAAACATTGCTTGGATGGGATGAAGGTGATGGCCATCCGCCAATCCTTCTACCGTTGTTATTTTACAACCATTAACCTCTGCAGCTAAGGTAAGACAAGACAGCCTAGGCTCTCCATTTACCAACACAGAGCAGCATCCACAGGTCCCCATATCACATCCTCTTTTAGTTCCAAGACTTCCCGCTTGGTCTCTCAGAATGTCGAGTAAAATTGCATTATTTTCGATATTCAATTTCTTGCTTACACCGTTTACCTCAGCCGACCATGAGACTTCACCACTGGAGGGAAGCATAGGAAGCCGGTGTTGCACCATGACGTCAACCCACTAGTAATTGTCCTATTACGCTTCGGTCTGAGTCCTACGGACTCATTAGATATCGGAACCAATTCTTTTCAGAATAGTCTTTTCAGCATCAGAAAGGTGGCCACCATAGGTCGAACGAGAAATCCCTAACTCTTCAGATAGTGATTTTATGGTTACATTTTCTTTCCCATCATAATATCCACTTTTAACAGCATGCGATAAAACTTCTATTTGTCTGGAGGTAAGTAATTCACTCCAACCATTCATCATTTCATCTTTTGTCGTAATCACACTTACTCTGTCTGGCGGTAAAATCAATCGTAGTAAACTCAGAAATCTTCTCATCGAAGAAGTTAGCCCAGTTACTCGCATCTCCATTCCTTTTTCGGAATCAATTCCATAAGGACATTGAAGATGTAAATTTGAAAGATCAATAGCTGATTTTGCTAATGTATGAGTACATAGCAAGCTGACCAAAGCATCATTCTCATTTTCTTCGTGTATTTCCAGAACCTCGAAACTTGGGACTTCAGATAGTTCATGTACAGAATGTCCTGGGTTTAGATTCACTTCTACTAATTGTGTTATTCCCTCTGAAGAAACGTCAAGATGGGCAATAATTTCGAGGCTTTTGCATATTTTAAGCAGGCTACTTAATTCCTTAGAACCCTCAATAGAGGAAATGTTCCATCGGAGCACAACCTTACGCATTGATTTATCGCATTCCAATCAAAGTAATCAATTCATCCCCAGTATGTTTCTCTCATCGCTTGATTCATTTCCATACATTGAACTACATCGAATGGCCTATCTGGTAAAAGAGAACTTCCATTTAAATGCATGATCATAGGCTCTACATTTGATTCATTTACAACACCCCATCCTACTTGTGTACACGGTGCTAGTGGCGATATGGGCATTGTGCCTGAAGTTGGGTCCCAGGTATTTGCACTAGGATACCAACTTGACCTATTAAGCGCGTCTCTTACATCATCATTAGTCAATGTAAAATTCGTGCCATTGATCATCATGCCTGAACGAGAAAATGGATCTGCACCAGAGGAATTATCATTGAATTCAATTCTCAAAGTTTGTATTATTTTTGAAAGAAGACCAGCAGTCCTCGGAGTTGCAAAAGATGTACCACTAGTTTGATGATATCCATCAATATCATCATGATTTGGAAGAACTTGAGTCCAGTCTGCAGCTACATCGGGGTAAGACCCACTCATAGTTTCTTTTTGGTCATCATCTTCTTCAGCATATCCCGATATTCCAATGCTCCAAGGAGGTCCCGCAGTTGAATCTTGTACGGCTGGTGAAGGTGAATTATCAGCAGCTCCTGCATGGAGTTTTTTATTCTGTACTACTGCAACTTTGGTGGCATCTTCAATTCCTGGTACTGGTATCGAGCCTATTGGTCCAAAAGAAGTTGAGAGAATGTCTACCAATGGTTGATTGGCCGCGGCTAAAACGGCAGCATCTGAAAAACCTTCAACAAAGAAAATCACAGCATCCGGATTTGCATTTATTACAGCACCAGTAACTGCAGTCCCATGGCCGTCAGAGGGATCATCTAATATTGGAATATCAGTACTATCATCTGGTGTTGTTCCTATTATTCTAGTTCCTGGGAAGTAAACTATATCTGAAGACGTGATAATATCCCAGCAGGTCTCTTTGTCTGCATCATAACGTTCTTGCCAACTCCCTTCAAATGTTAAATCACAGATCATATTTACTCCCAATTCGTTAAGTAACCATTCAGGTAGTGTTTCGTTTGTCCTGAAGTGGTCATGATACACATTTATTCCAGTATCTATAGGGGCAACTACACTGAAGTGCCTAAATGAGTCATCCATCTCAGGTTCAACATCTGGTGTTTTGTTTTCATTCCACAAACAACCGCTGAATGCGGCTACAAAAATGACAAGCACTACTGCAACCGCCTGCCAACGCATGAACAACGCCAGTAACCATCACCTTTGAGGCTTAGCCGTCTACGACAATTTCTTTTCAAACATCATTATCTCTGCACTAATAGCGATTGCAATTTCTTCAGGACTCTCTGCTCCAATATTGATCCCAATTGGGCATCTTACCGAGTCAATATCTTCTTCAGATATACCTTGGTCAATAGCAGCCTTTCTGAAAACATTCCATTTAGATCGAGAACCTATTGCGCCAATCCTAGGTCTTCTTTCATTCCCTCTTATTTTTAGAATTCCAATCAATAACTCTTGGTCTATAGACCAATCATGACCTAATAGTAGTATGTCTGAAAATCGAAAGAATCCGCCGTCACTTAGGCTACTCAGAAAGCCATTCAGGTCTCCATGATGATTTTCTAAAGAATTCGGGTATAATTCATGATTAGAATATTCAGATCTAATGTCATAGACACTATGTGACCAACCAAGATTTTCACAAACATCTGCCAGAGCCTTACCACAATGTCCGCCTCCTGCAATTAGTATATGTGGCATTGGTTCTAGAACCTCCAGTGAAATTGTAACTTGTCCACCACATATACTGTTGAGAACATTACTCTCATTGCCTTTGGCATCTCTATGTAGGATATAATTCTCTACTTTATTAGTTATGGAATTACTAGATAGCATTTCATTTAGATGATTCTCTACTTTCAACTCTAGTCCAGCACCACCTACTGTCCCCTTTCGTTCTCCTCTATTTGTTAATGCCATTCTCGCACCAGGTTTACCTGGAACACTTCCACTTGCCTCAACAATAGAGGCCAGTGCTACCTTATCTCCTCTCTCTAAACGTTCCAGTACCCAAGCCAGCACTGCACGAGACATACCTCTGAGAAGAAGCGATATGCCTTTGGCGTTACGCTCTCAAATAACTAATACATCGGACAATATTGATAGTTTATTCCAATAATTGACTTCGACGAACTTTGATATGGCTAACTGTTCGGGTCATCATTGTGTCTTCTCACATCAGCGCCGATGAAGTGCTGGAAATTATTGTAATATCAATGAGAGATGCATTCCTAGCAGTAACTGTCTTTGTTGCAGCAATGGTGCTTTTATTCAGCTGGCTTCAGTATATTACTGCTGGCCGTTTTGTTGAATGGATTCGTGCAAACAAACGCCTTCAACCAGTCATTGGCGCAATAATGGGTTTGACACCAGGTTGTGGTGGCGCAATCATAGTAATGCCAATGTATTCTCGAGGTTTTGTCACTTATGGGACTGTTATTGCAACCTTAATTGCTACATTAGGCGATGCTGCTTTCGTACTAATAGGTGCTGTATTTCAGAACTCTGCTTTTATTACGCCAGTAATCGTAGTACATGCAACTTCATTCATTGTAGGTGTTATCTGGGGGTATGGTATTGATACAATGAACGTTACTCCTTCTGCTCCACTAGGTCGTTTTGGCCCTAAGTTTGGTGCTAATGAACCTAAGAGAGATGAAGAAACTCAGAAACTAGATGGTAAGGAATTGGTAATTGATGAATTGCCGAGAGAGGTTCCTGATGGACTAGGTTATAGAATCCTACATCAAGGGTACAGAGTATGGTGGGTAATAACTGCAGTTGGGTTATGTATTGCCATATTGCTGCTGGTATGGTATGCGCAAGATCCTGATTATGCCCCTGACTTAATTTGGGATCCTACAACCAGAGACGGTCTTGTAACTTGGGTGGGATTCATAGGGACCTCTCTTTCTATTGTGTTGTACATTTCTTCGAAAAATTTCATTGGCGATGATACCGAGGCTACTATTGGAGACAAACTGAATTCTTTAGATGAGACATTAGTTCATGCAGCCTCAGAAACTGCTTTTGTGACATTTTGGGTTCTTATCGCGTATCTTGCTTTTGAATTTGGAATGATTGCATTTGGAGTGACTGAAGGAGATCTTGCTGAGCATGGTGCCGGGACTGGTGCAGTTATCGTTGCTGCCACAGTAGGTCTGATACCCGGTTGTGGTCCACAAATTATTGCCATAACTGCCTATGTCGAGGGAGTCATATCCTTCCCTGCCTTAGTTGCAAACGCAATCTCCCAAGATGGCGATGCCTTGTTCCCTCTTTTGGTAAGGCACAAGGTTGCTTCAATATGGGCTACAATACACACCACTCTACCCGCCATAATTGTAGGATTGCTATTCCTCTGGGTGATGGGAGAATATCCATCTATAGCAGATTCTCTGCAACCTTGATTAGTAGTTTATAATCCTCAAGAGTATCGATATTCAAGTGCAAGTATTGGTCGTTTACTTCTATTCTTCTTGGATTAATTATATTCCTTAGAGATGTATTAGGTGGCGACTTTAGAATTTTTCCTACATCACTAGAACTTATTGCTATAGGATGGCCTCCGCGGCCATTTCTAGAGGGGCATACAGTCTCATCTTTTTGACAAATCAACTCAAGTGTTTTTGTACTAAAACCAGGTCTATCAACAGGTGCCATAATAATTGGGAAGTGCCCAATCTTTCTTAATGCGCATTGAAGGCTTCCGGTTCTACCTGATTCGGGATCTGGGTTTACAATAATATCTGCATTAGGAATTAGATTCCTGATCTCAGTTTCCAATGAGGGTCTTGTGACAATGGTTACAGAAAGTCCCGTTTTTTCAAGAGTCGAAGCGATTTTTTCGACGAGAGTAATTCCTCCGAATTCAACCAAAGCCTTTGGATGCCCCAAACGTCGACTAGCCCCTGCTGCTAGTATTACGGAGTTTCTAATCAACATCCGTTGAACCACTCCATAATATTGAATCGCGCTTAAGGTAAAAACCGCCCCCAATTAATGGTACGGTGAAAATAATAATCAGTAATATTCCTAGAAGCATTGAATTATCAGTAATTCCTTTTTCATTCATTCCTGCCATTTCATCGATTAGTATTACTCTTCTAGCATCTATTGGGGAAATATGATCCTCATCCACAAATAATCTGGCAAATACTGTAGAGTTTCCAGATTCATTATGTGGCTCCAAATTTATGCTCCAAACAGCCCAGTCTCCATTGATAGAGTCATCATTAGCTTCATGCCAATCTCCCCCTCCTATGCGAACTTCAACTCTAACATCTGGTAAATCAGAGGAGGATCCAAACGACTTGCCTGTTATTTTGCTTCCATTTAGAATTTCTTCCATAGTTTCAACATCCATAGAAACATTAAGTGAGCGATCAATACTACCTGCGGCCTCTACAAATGCAACTGGATCTGCTTGCCCAAATCCAAATTCATTATCAGGTCGAGTTTCAGCCAAACTACAATCATTAAATCCTGGGTCATCCAGTAGAACCAATTCTCTTTCTATTGAATATGCACTAATGATATCTTTGAATTCACTAGGAGTGATATCTGGATTTGCTTGTACCATCAGGGCAGCAATTCCAGCCATAAGTGGAGTCGCCATACTCGTTCCAGATTTACTGGTGTATCCATCATTAGTTGCTGCATCTGGAGCCATGATACTTGACCCAATTACTGCAACATCAGGTTTTACTCTGAGATCAGAGGTATAACCACGGCTACTATATATCGCTAATCCTAGATCCTTATCAAGACTAGCGACAGTCACAGGAAGAGCAGCATCACCCGGGCTATCAATGGTATTACAACCAGCGAAGGATGCTCCTCCAAATTCATTTCCAGCTGATAATGTGGTTATAATTCCGGCTTCAACTACCATATTCATCTGGCGACTCCAAGCAGAGTTTCCATCGTTATCCACGTGAATCTCAAATTGCTGTTCACCAAGTGATGAGGTGACAATGTCGATGTCGTATTTTTCTTTATTTTCTATTGCCCATTCTGCACCTTGCATTATGTCTTCAATATCACCATCACAACAGGCTAGAATATTGATTATCCAAGCACCAGGTGCCGCCCCCACATATCTTTCGCCAGTTGCAGGATCTGTTTGACCACCACCGCTTCCAGCAGCGATTCCAGCCACATGGCTACCATGAGTTCCAGAATCATAAGACTCCGCTGGATCGTGTTCTTCATCGGTAAATACGGCGTCAAAGAAGGCAATAATTTTCGGATCACAATCGGCAGGTAATGGTTCTGGACTTGGGTCTAAAGGATTGGGTGGCTCATCGACACATGTGAATGGATCATCATCCATATCGTTGAGTCCTTCATGATCTCCTCTAACTCCTGTGTCTAATACAGCTATCACCGAACCAGTACCATCCAAACCAAGGTCCTGCCAGACAGAATTAACACCCATATTAGGCACTGCTTCATGCATATTTGGCTCAGCTAGGCCGAGATCTTCAATCATTTTAACGCCGGGTAGAGATCGAATTCCATTTTCATTGATTATTGATTCAATAGAGGCAGTTGCCGAAACGGTATCTAGATATTTGAATCGAAATGTAACCTCAATTCCTAAATTTTCAAGTGCCAAGATATCTGCATCAGTTGGGTGATGGTCATAATCAACAAATATTCTTGCATGTCCTTCTGGGGCTCTGCGCCACCAATCTTTCTGAGTGGTGTCAGACTGCTCAGTTAGCCATTCTAATCGATCGTCAATTGAATTTGAATCCTTATCTCTACTCCATTGCGTCCACCATTCTCCGTGTATTTTTGATTCTACACTTGGCGTCCAATTACCATTAGCATCAAATCCACCAGCGCTAGACTTCTCAATAGATATGGATGAAGAAACCATTGGTGTCAAAAGCATCATTAGAACTATTGATGCAAACACTCCCCGGTACAAACCCATATATTTCGGGATGATTGTTAATGTTTGAGGATTCTTACCATTACAACACGATCTAATCATCTTCAACAGAATGTTCTACATCATCACTATTTAATTTCTCATCAAAAGAATCTTGATATGTATCATATTCTTCATATTTTTCGAAGTATCCTCTTTCACGTAGTTTAATGGTTGCAAAAGTTAGCGCCGAAAGTAAAACTAGAACTAAAAAGGCTAAGATCCCAACAATTAATCCCATTAACGAATTATTCGTGCTTGTTGTTATTATTTTTTCCTCACCCATGATATGTATCCCTACAGCAAGATTCGTTGAAGCCTGATCTCCTGAAATGGCTCTAACAAGAATGACTTGTTCTCCTTCAATTGTATTATTGGGGAGGAATCTAAGACGATCAATAAGTAATCCATGCGTCACTTCAAATTGCTCATCACCATCATTGAATTCAGCTAAATCCATCCAGTTGTCTCTCATATCCCAAGTTCTCCATTGAACTTTCTGGACTCCTCCGTCTAGATTGAAAACGATTGAATCTCCCTGTCCAATATGGACACGGTTGTCTATTCCATATTCTGTTTCAAGAGTTATGTTTAGTGACAAACTAAGTTCATAGTAGTAATTTGCAGCCTCTTCAACTGCTGGTTGTGCATTAACATGGCCATGGCCATAGACATTATTTTGACGATTCTTAGGAAGTAAATCTTCTGCACAGGGTTCATTTGCAAGCATGTAGTGACACTGCCTGTAAGTTGAAGTTTCTTGCATTATATTTCGAATATCAAATGGGCTCAGATCTGGGTTAGCCTGGAACATTAATACACCTACTCCTGCAGCACCAGGAGTCGCCATACTAGTCCCTGATAATGCAACATATCCATCTCCTGTATTTGCATCTGGGGCGTTAACACTACTACCTACGAAAGCAAGATTTGGTTTGATACGCCCTTCTTCTGTAGGACCTTGACTGGAGTAAACTGCAATTGCAGTATCCTTGTCCAAAGCACCGACGGTGATCACATCTTCTGCACTTCCAGGAGTTCCAATAGTTGCTGATCCAGCACTATTCCCTGCTGCTATGAATAGTGCCACTCCTGCCCTCATCATCTCATTCCCCATTCTATTGACGGATTCTTCTTCCGAGGACGTCCACTCAATAGCCCCAGGGCCTCCAAGACTCATACTTGCCGCTCTGATATTGAATTCATGTCTTTTCTCAACAGTCCATTCCATTCCTGCCATGACTTGTGCAAAAGATCCACTTCCTTCGTCACTTAGTACTTTCACACCTACTAAATTTGCTTTTGGAGCAATTCCAATATGTTGGTATGTGGGTGCTCCTGTACCAGTTGTTATTCCTGCACAGTGAGTCCCATGACCATTTCCATCATATGGTTCAACTTCACTACCATTTCTCATATCTGGATTATTCACAGCGTCATAGAATGCCAGAATTTTCGGGTCATTTGTACTATTGTTATCATCTAAGTCATCTAACCCAGTATGGTTTCCATCTATACCAGTGTCAATGATTGCCATTGTAATTCCTGCACCAGTATATCCAGTATCCTGCCATACGAAATCAACACCATGAGCCGGAACAACATCTTCCATCTGAATTTCTAATATCCCATCTAATTCAACAAAAACCACTCCTGGTAAATCAATAATTTCATGAATACGACTTAATTCTACGGTGCCCGCTATAGAGTCAATTAACCAATATCTGAATTGGGTGATAAAATCAACTTCTTCCTCTAACATTAATTGATCTATTTCACTGGGAACGTGATCAAAATCTACTATTACAGAAATTCTACCATTCTCATCTAAGTATTCATGATTATTATTTTCAGATGCAATCCATATTGCATCATGAATGTAATCTCCGTCAAGATCCATGTTAGTATCTTCCCACCACTCACTATCTTGCTCTGAATATGAGATGAGTTGGGTTGAGTTAGATGCCACAGGTACAGCCGCAGCAAGAACAGGAACAAGCATCATTCCTAGAATTGCAAATGCCGTTATTCTTGGACGAGAGTAGTGTGTCGTATCCATAGTCATCAAACTCGGGGCTAGCTCATAGATTATTTACCATTTCTCGACCAATTATCATACGCTGAATTTGACTGCTTCCTTCGTAGATTTGTAGAACTTTAGCGGCACGCATTAGTCTGGCAACAGGATATTCTTCAGAATAACCATATCCTCCAAAAATCTGAACCGCATCAGTAGTTACTTCCATGCATGAGTCTGCAGCGAATCTTTTAGCATGAGCGGCACTTTCAGTATTGCGAATCCCCGCGTCGGCCTCCCAAGCAGTTTTCCACGTAAGAAGTCGGCTGGCCTCAATTTTAGTCTTCATATCCGCAAGCATGAATTGTATAGCCTGATGCTGATGTAATTTTTTGCCGAATGTCATTCTTTCATCAGCGTATTGTAATGCATATTCATACGCTGCCCGAGAACATCCCACAGCTTGGGCTGCTACATTTGGACGTGATAAATCAAAGGCTTTCATTGCATTGAACCATCCTTTTCCTTCAACGCCTCCTACTAGATTCTCTACAGGTACATGGACATTATCAAAGATCACGCCTCTAGTGTCAGAAGCACGTTGACCCATATTTTTTTCCTTTTTCCCTAGTTTTACCCCATCCCATGAACTTTCTACAATGAACGCACTCATTCCTTTGTAACCCGCAGATTTGTCAGTATAGGCTAATACGAAAAACCAGTCCGCATGCCCAGCTCCAGAGATCCACATTTTCTGACCATTGAGTATGTAATGATCTCCCTCTCTAACTGCTGTTGTCTCTATACTAGCGACATCACTACCTGCAGCAGGTTCTGTAACACAATAAGATGCAATCTTAGGTTCCTTTACTAAGCGACCAAGATATTCATTTTTTTGTTCTTCAGTACCACCTGTTATTATTGGCCCTGCCGTCAATCCGTTAGTATATGCCGCAGTACTGAATCCAGGGTCTCCCCAAGAAAATTCTTCTTGAACCAATACTTCGTCAGAAATACCAAGCCCCATTCCTCCATACTTTGCAGGGATATGGAGGTTAGTTAGTCCCAAAGCATGTGCTTCTGATATTTCGGTTATTGGGAACTCTCCAGTTTCTTCCCAATGCTCTGATTTAGGGCGTATTGAATCTCTTGCAAACTCATGTGCGAGTTCCCTTAACATCTCTTGTTCTTCCGATAATCGGAATTCGGCCATGATGCTCGCAAGGGCCTCTCAGACTTAGCCGTTCGCTTTTTTAATATCAAAATATTACGCTCAAGAGAAGTACAGGAATGACATGTAAGCGATATATCCTACAACCATTGTGGCTCCTACTCTTGGTCCAATCTGACGATCATCAAGTAGCATTGCCGCCACTAGTCCCGAAGTTAATACTACAACCCAGATGTCTCTGCCAGCGAAATCTGATGCTATTTCAATACCCCCTCCGATTATTGATGAAATTCCGAGAACTCCGAGTATGTTCATGACATTTGAACCAAGTACATTTCCAACAGCTACTCCTCCTTGATTACGAATAGCGGCAATTACAGTAACTGCTAACTCGGGGAGTGATGTTCCTAGAGCAACAATCGAGAGTCCAATAATTGAGTCTGGAATTCCATAGGTTGCTGCTAAACCAGTTGCTCCCTCAAGCATTACAATGGCTCCTTGCCATATCATGACTCCTCCTGCTATAGTTGCAATGATTGCTACAATTATGTTATCAGGTAACCAATTATCTTCAAGATCCCCCTCCTCTTCCTTTCCTTTAGAATAGTAGTAAGAGTACCCATAATAACTAACAATAAGAATTACCATTCCAAAACCAGCAAGGTAAGGAATCTCTCCATGATAAACGAATACAAAGAGAATTACTGTTGCTACAACCAATGATACTGCATCACGCCTTAATCCCGCTCCAGCATCTTCTCCAGATCCAAGCATACAGGCAGTACCCAGAACTAACATAATATTCGCCACATTTGACCCTAAAACTCCGCCTACTGCAATTTCGGGTTTATTCTGGCTTACAGCCTCAATTGCAACAGCTAACTCAGGTAGTGAAGTTCCAAGTGCGACGATTGTGAATCCGATAAGTAGAGGGGGGACTTGCATTCTATCTGCAATCCGGACAGCACCTTGCACGACGCCTTCCGCGCCCAACATAAGTAAGATGAATCCGATAATTACCAGAAGTGGGTCGGAACTAATCATACAAATCACCCAACAGGTCTACGTTCATGATTGTTGAGTATCCTAAATCAACCACACATTCTTCTGATATGTCTCAATAGAAGATCTGAATTTGGTATAGTATGATCTTCTAATGGTGGTGAAAATGGCACGGGTGTATCAAGAGCTCCAATTACCACAGGTGCAGATTCTAGATTCCAAAAAGCCTCTTCTTGTATTCTACTGCTAACTGTATGGCCAAAGCCTCCTGTATATTGTGCCTCTTGAAGTACAATTAGCCTACCAGTACGGCGTACTGAGTCAATACAAGTTTGAGCATCAAATGGTAAAATAGTTCTCAAATCAACAATTTCGACTTCTATTCCTCTCTCTGAAGCGTATTTTGCCGCTTCAAGAGCAACATGGACCATTGCTCCCCAAGTTACTATTGTCAGATCTTTCCCTCCCCGAATAACTTTTGCTTTACCAATGCTATTCTGCCCTTTGTCTAAACGTTCTCTTACAGCATTAGTATTTACTAACTGATTTATTGAAGTGCCCCATCCAGTTTTACCTCCACCTAGACCGTATAGTCCAATATGTTCGAGAAAAATAACAGGGTCGTCTAGTGAGTGAGCCTCGATTAATAGATCATAGGCGTCTTGTGGGGTGCTAGGGAATACAATGATTAATCCTGGATCATTTGAGAACCATGCTTCAATCATATTTGCGTGAAAGGGTCCACTACGTGTTTTGGCACCTAATGGGATTCTAATGGTAAGAGGAACTTCAGCCCCCCATCTCCATCTCAATTGTGCTGCATTATTGACAAGAGGATTGTGAGCGAGTGCAGCAAACCCTCCAAACTGAATCTCAGCAACAGGCCTCATTCCACCCAAAGCGGCTCCTGTTGCGGAATGTATTATTATTGCTTCAGAAAGAGGCATATCTAGAAGTCTATTGGAGTGTCCTTTGGCTTTTAATGGCAGATTCATTCCAAATGCGCCCGCTATTTCCATATCTTCTCCCATAAATAGGATTGAATCTCCATATTGGTCAGCAATTGTAACCATGGCATTTTGGATTGCCTTACTGTAAGTCCAGGAATTTGCCGCCTCTGAAAATTCAATGTTAGTAAGTCCCGAAGCTAGTTGCGCTTCAGGGCCAGGAAGGCTAATTCCAAAGCGATCATACTGTTCAGTGTGAGTTCCAGCATCATGGATGCTAGTGATTCCTTTTGTAACCGAGTTTCCTTCTGGCCAAGGAGATGATTCCATGTCTTTTCGGGCTGACTTGACTAGTTCTTCTTCTTCAGTTTCCATTTCTTGAAGTATTTTTTCACTTACTCCCATCCTAATCAGAGTTTCTCTGTGGTTTGGTACAGGATCTTTCTCAGACCAATATCTTAACAATTCTCTATCAACATAACCCGGTGGATTACCGCTACTTGCACCCAAATAAAGATCATCATGATGGTGAGCATGCCCGCATCCACGCATTGTTTCAACGTGAATTAGCGTGGCTCCACCGCCATCCATTGAGTATTCTCTCGCCACTGCTACTGAAGAATGAAATTGAGTAGGATCTGAACCATCAATTGTCCAAGACGGTATGCCCATTGCATATCCTTTATCTCCAAAGGTTTCTGCACCTGATTGTCCTGTAGTAAATGTATCAAGTGCAATTTGATTATTTTGGATCATAAAAGAGATGGGCAGTCCTCTTGCACCTGAGAAATTCATTGCCTCCCAAAATTCACCACTACTACTACATCCTTCTCCCACTGGAGCCAGATGAAACCGCTTGATTCCGAGTTTTTGGGCTGCCAATGCTATACCTGTTGTTGTTGCACTGGCAATTGGTAGAGGTGCGGTAGGTGGCAACACTCTTTTTTCCCAATTACCAACATGTAAGTCCCGACCACCAGATCCAATTATCCCTCCGTCCATATATGATCCAGATTTACCCATTTGAGCGTTGAAAATTTCTAGAGGCGTTTGCCCCATAGACAATGCTAGCCCTACATCTCTAATCATAGGGGCGACAACGTCCGCTAGATGCCTTTCGTTTTCTTCTAAATCAACTGCTCTTGTTAATGCAGTAGCGCATGAAACAATTCCTTCCTGCCAAGTCGAACGGAATCCTTTACCTCCAAAAACACCACCATCAGGGGTATTAATTCCATTTGAAAAAAGGTCCTTTAGGTGTTCGTCTAAATATCTAGTTCGTATCATCCAACGTTGCCATAATAGGCGCTGCTCAAGAGTTACTGCAGAGCTATATGCAATTCTTCTTAGACAGAGCGCCATATCTCTTAACATTCTTATTATTCTTCTATCTATGTGCATTGAACCCAAGCGTCTTGGAATTACTTCATTTCTGACTATTTCTGTATATTCTGGTTCGAACATTCTTTCATGTAGTTTGATTTTTATTTCATCACAAAGTTCCAAGCTAAATTCATGAAATTGAATGCCACTAAACTTAGTAGGGGGGTTCAATGAACTCCACGTTTCACTAACTAATTGGATATATCCTTCATGCCTTTCAGCAATAAACCGAATGAATTCTTGCTTGGCATCTGGTTCCGATAGGTCTGCTGGGAAAAACAATGCATCATTTGGCTTCCAATCCGAGCCCCATAAAGGCGGCAGATCTGCTTGAATTAATGGCTTAGGAGCATCTCCTCCTATGTTCTCAAAACTATCTTGCTCATCTTCATCTCTCAACTTAACTTCATTCTCAAGAGCTTCCATTGTGGTTGTCGAATCTCGTTCCCAAACCATGGCTTTCCTTTTACGCCCTCTTCCTGTTTTTGATCTAATAAGGGTAACTCGTATCCTGGAATTACATGAGATACATTTCCTGTCTAGGCTGGTTGTTTTTTCGCCTCTTGCTTTCCATGTTTGGTGTTTGTTGCATTCTGGACATTTCCAAAGTCCCCTGCGCCCAGCCATGCCTCTTCGAGGCGCAACTAGTACTACAAACAACCGCTTCTTCAATCAGTTTTTCACCACATTCCAAAAATATTCATAGCGCTGACAGTAGGAAAAAGCATATTCTAATCCTTATTAACCATAATTATCTGCGACACTGAAAGCCATTTAACCATATTTCGATGGTAAAAAATGCATTTTTCTATTAAAAAACAATTAATTTGCTTAAAAACCACTTTTAATCGACTCACTAAAAGCCGATATACCACTTAAATTAATATTTAACTAAAGAAGAATCTATTTGATCAGACCACAAATGAATACCGCCTGATAAATTGAATATTTT